>Ga0136643_10005560_pt1 | contig 17800 bp, 8 predicted proteins | sample TergutLab28metaG_FD_96883 | JGI IMG/M metagenome (GOLD analysis project Ga0136643, IMG submission 96883) | Labiotermes labralis P1 segment gut microbial communities from Petit-Saut dam, French Guiana - Lab288 P1 (version 3) (version 3) | ecosystem: Host-associated > Arthropoda: Insects >...
CACACACACACACACACACACACACACACACATATGACATAACGCTGCCCCCAGTCCTCCTTTACCTGCACAAAGGACGAACCGTAGGACAGAGGAATGAGAGGGTGTGAATGAGAGTGAACCCGTCATCACTGCTTTTATGATAGTAATTATATCGCCTTCACTAAGTGCAATGGACTGACAGCTTGCCTGGAGGTCTTGAGAATTTTTTGAACACACACAAAAGTGACGGTCAGCAAGTGCGCGCACGCGCACACGCAGAAGACGTGTGAAATGTGGGAGAAGTTATGATACTGCGGGTAGAATAAAAAGCAAATTATATCTGAGGACATGCATTTGACCTTGTGTGAGTTCTGCTTACAGACACAGACGTGGTCTTCACTTCATGTTTACTCTGCCCTATTTTCACACCGCTGTGTCATGTGGATTTCACTTAAATATTTTCTGGTTGTCGTTCGAATACATGAAGATATTTATTTTATGATGTTTGAAGTTTTGACGGTGGTGCAAGGTCAAATTGCAGTTGCTGGGTTATGACACTGCGTGGTTCTCCTACCGGGGTTTGGAGAAACCTGCTGCCTCACATCTTCAGTACATAACTGTGTAAACTAAATATTTTTATTTTAAATTTCTTGTAAATACGTTTTATTTCCATATATATTTTCTTTTGTTTGTTGGCAATTTGTCTACTTTCTTCTATAGTAGATTTTTTATCTCTGTCAGAAAATCTACACAAAACTGGCTATAAGTACTGTACATCAGTTCGTCTGCCTCGGGTATGGTATATGTTACTTAAAGTGTGTATTTTTACTTTGTTGTGTTAAATCGTATCGAAGTAAGATACGTGTTCGAAAATGATCATCATTTATGTCGAACAAAATCCCTACGAATATTGTTGCTTAAAGTATTATCAAAATTAAATTTATACACATCAGTCAGTGCGCTGATGTTCTTAGAATCTTCACTTCGTGAATAACAGGGCATTTCGACTATCGCGTATGAAACAGCAATTTATCGTATTCCATCGGCACACAATGAGACAAGAAAAGCTTGACCGATCCTCAACAGACCAACACTTCAAGCATGTTACGTTTTTATAAAAATATGAAGACAAGCAATATTTTTGTGAACACAACATTTTGACAGAAGGTGTTTTTGCAACCAAGCTGTCTAGTAACGCGGCAATTTCAATTTGACGAACTGTGTGCTTTACGACAAATTGCCATTTCATGGACCATATTGCTTTTTCAGTTCAGTTGTTCCCATCTGCACTAAAACAGGTATACTCTAAAGGAGGAATCAGTGCTGTCATCAAATTAAAATTAAATTTCTGGCACATACTGTTATTTCTTGTAGTTATAATTCTAATCTCGATGATTTGCATGCTACGATAGCTTCTACGCAGGCAACAAACATTCTGGAACTAGCTTCTCTATATCGTTCTTTCTATTTCGTTCGAAAGTTCAGACGTGTGGTGACGATCTGATGTTCTAAATGCATTATGTTACATATACAGGGCAAATAACAGAGGTTCGTGTTACTCAGGCAAACAGGTTGTTAGAATGGATGAAAAAAGGAAGTAAACACTACACAAGTTTGTAGAGAAGCGAAATAATTACTCGTATATTCTTTTCTTCAAATAAATTGTAAAATAATTAGTTAATTATGATGTTTGTTCGTTGAAAGGAAGCCCTTTAGTTGCTTTTTTTAGGGCTTTATTTAGTTTGTTTCTATTTCATAACTTTTGGAATTTAGCCTTGCCTTTTATATTCCACTGCAGATTCAACTTTTTGTGTAATTCTGCTGTGTGTAGTACCTGACAGCCATTTTACTAATTACGTATGTGCGGAGAAGGATTAATTAAAAACATCAACGTTAATATTTTGGACTTTTTATTGGTGTAAGTCTTTTTTTTTTTTTGTTGCTTTCCAGGTGGGTTATCAAAACTCATTTTATTTTTCGGCAACTTTTTAAGGCGATTTTTAATATGGTAGAGCAAACCACTACAAAGCTTGAGATGATTGTTTGAAATTCCGGAATGCTTTATGTAGATGCGTACAACAGTTCCTGGACTTGTGTGCTGGTTACTTTTATATGCTGCTGCTGACCATGACTATAGAGGCCTAGGCAGCCCGAATGACTTTACTATACAACAGTTTTCAGAACACTTATTCTTCTCCTTTTTAGTGTCTGCAGGTTGATGTTAGGTTAGGCGGTAAACCTTATGAAAAAACTCAATACTGACAAATGGATAGTACGAAAATTAACATGTACTTTATTATTATTATTATTATTATGCAAAATATACGTAGCTAATACAGAACATTATAAAGACGTCACGTCTTGTTTAATAGTAAACTCCTGTTGCTATTAGTGGCTTGTAAGTTGTAATATATTTACAGTGGCAGCCAATAAAAATATCACTCGACCAGTGTTCCGTCTAGTGACCTTAGATTATACAGGGCGTTCAATTTAAAAACGAACCCAAAAGCACGGCAAGCTTATTGACCTTAAATTTCCGCATATAATGAACGTTATATATATATATATATATATATATATAACTTATCTTACCGCATCGTACAGTAGGTGCGTCTGTGTTTAGGTCTTTCCTCCCACTTTGATTTGATCACCTGAGGAGGAGTGCGAATTATGCAGCTCCTCTTCATCCAGTTTTCTCCAGTCTCTTTTTACTTTCTCCTTCTTAGGCCCATACGCCTTCCTCAGCACTCTGTTCCCGAACACCCTCAGCCCGTGTTCTTCCTGTTAAGTAGAGGCCAAGGTTTACATTTAATAACAACAACAAGAAAGATTATAAATCTCTGTATTTTCATGCCGGTACTATCAAAAGGGAAGGAACAAGATTCTGTACCTTCCGAGTTTAAACTGCTCTTGATTTCTTCGTTTATGCAGTTATGGTTTGTTAAGTATCGTTCAGATGTGTTTGAATTTTGTCTCATTTGAAGGGATTTGTTATATTTCTGTATATTACGATTTTCTTCAGCATTCTGCTCACGGGACCTAAAGACGTACTTATATTTCTCAGCAGCCAGCCTCTAGACCAGTCGTCCTACTACCGATTATTATACTTCATTGTTTCAGAGTTAACTGCACTGTAAGTTCCATTGAATAGGGCCAGGGATTTTTTGTCGTTTGTGCTTTGCTGTATGTTCGCCATAGCGAAGAATATTTCACATAAAAGTTGAACGTCTCAGTGAAGACTGTACGTATATATTTGTATGGTTATTCGTCTTGCATAAAATCGATACAGTTCGATTTTAACTTCTTGCTAGCTAGGTATTCTGATGGACAATTGTAGACCCAAATAAAATGTACGTGACAGCCTTAAATGCCGATTTATAATACCAAATCTGACGCAGATTTGTGCAAGAATTCTCAGTATTTCATATTAACTAACGTACTTCCGTGGCAGATAAGTCATTTAAAGATTGGGTTTATACGTATGTACTATTCATCTGTTTAGAGACTCTTTTAGTGTGGGTCTTCAGAAGTTTTGCAAATTAAAATACGTTAAACAAATTTATATCATCTTCTGTAATTATGTAGATTTTCTAACACTTATCTTCAAAGTTTTGTGCCAAGGCAGATAATATTAACAAATAAATACAATGGGACATTTTCGTAAATTCTCTTATTTGCTATTTTTATCCAAACATGTGGGTTAAATTCAATTTTGGATAAAATCTTAAAAAAAGTACCACGTAATTTACATGAAGATCTACGTACACTTGTGATAATGTCTCGCTGTAGTGTTCTTTAGGTGAAAATAGTTGTAGGTAAAACAAAAACAAGTTTTATGTGAAATTATTTTCCGACAGTCTTATAGTTTACGAGACAGCTGCAAGAAATGCGTCAAAGCCGGAGGGCATAAGCCATATTTCCCGATCCAAACATGATATGGCGCTACATATATGACTTGCATGTCAGTAGTGAAGGTTAAAATGCAAACACGCAGAAGTAGTATTTAATATTTGTTCCTATACACTTGATCATTTCTGTCTGATCCGGGAAAATACGAGTTCTGCTGTCAGGGAAAGTACGAAACGAATTAATCTCTCATTAGGATTTCTTTAGCTGCATTGTAGTTATAGTAGGCCATGAAGGAGCGGAAAGAATTTGGTTCCTGCAGTGTTCCCATTCTGTGAATGATGTTACATTGTAAGAAAGTAAATGTGAAGGGAGTGTCGATTAGTTGAAACATTATTTTTTTCCAGAACAGGCATAAAGAGTTTCCTTAACTGAAATTATGAATAAACAGAGATATTTGACTAAACCATGTTTTTTTTAAACTCTTTGTAATTTAAAATGTGTTCGGACCCACAATAGGCCAATAATAGTTAACTGTGATGTGTATGTGTATGTGTATGTGTATGTGTTCATCACCTCGACGGTACTAGAAAATGGACAGGGGAGTCATCCCGTTTGGATGCAATTCTTGAATTTTTTCATCAGTCTGTCTTTTGAGGAGGTTGTATTTCTACTTGTAAGTCCACTGTTTGTAAGTCTCACTGTTAGCCTACTTCCCTACCTGAAGGAAGCAATCAAGACTACGAGATCACCATGCTGCCTGCATACCTGTGTTCCTCGTTCGACGAAACTTGGAGGGCATCTAAAATTTTCAAGATTTGGTAGATTTTTACGAAATTTGGTACAGACATTATGTCACTGAGTTAGAGTCGTGTTTTATTTCCTGCAGTTGGTCATAGCAGACTTCATTTCGATGGTTGAATCAGGAGAAACGGCACATGATTCGAAAGGGAAAGTTAGTTGAAGTATAAAAACAAAGAGGTAAGGAGGACGCGGTAACAGAATTGGTAGTGCTTTCAGGAGAGGGTTGTAACGACGATGGATTATGACATGGAACCTCTGCTGCAGAAGTTGTAGTGGTGGTACATTAGTAGAATTATCAAAATGCTTTCAGGAGGCCATGTCTTTCTCTCTGTAACAGAATGTGTGTGTGTGTGTGTGTGTTTGTGTGTGTGTGTGTGTGTGTGTGTGTGTGTTCGCGCAACCGCCTGAACCCCGTCTCCTCCCCTCGTAAGCCCCATCCTCTTCCCTTTGCTATTCCGCTTTTCTTTTTTGGGGGGTTTTGTAATATTCCTCGCTGACATCCTTTGTCAATGAAACTTCTCTTATGTTTATGTGAGAGAAACGTAATGAAAGAGAGAGTCAGAGAGATCAAAAACAATGACATCAATCAGCACAAACAAAGCTTTTCGTCGTGCTTCTGTTCTCGGTTCCTAAGAGACCACTTTGTAGTAAATTCTGCTACTGCAAACCACACTGTCTGGCTAGGTAGAACATTACAGCGTTGAAGGACGGGTTCAGTTAACTTTCCTCTTGCTGCCGTTATTGTTCTTAACGTAATAATCAGAGACCAAGTTATGCGTCTCTTAATTGTAACTTCTGTTGCAGCTTTCCTGCAGCCACTGTTTATTTTAAGGCCATTCGAGCACCAAAGTATTTTCGTACTGAACTTTCTGTATCTTAGTTTTGCCGCTTCTGTCAAAAAATGTGTGATTGTGGATGTCAGGCCAGCCAGTTTCTGCCACAATCATCGACATTGTTAAATACAAAAAAAAAAAAATTCTCCTACGGAATTTTGGGAACCATGTTATACATATGAGTTATGTATGTTTGCAAAAGAGTTTTTAAATCACAAAAACTCTGAAAATGTTCTGTAGGCCTAAGACAGACAACTCTGCAGCTCAAGGGAATGGCCCAAGACTCTGTACTTGCGGTGATACATGCGAACTATACTGATAAGTAAAACTGCGTCTGTACCTTAGCACCAAACCATAGTGACAGATTTTTAGCTTGGAACTCGGTGGTGATAGGTACTCACACTCACACTCCCGTCGCTGTGTGCCCCGGGCTGTGGGCCCTATAGCTGGTGTGAAAGTGGGAGAGGGGAGAGAAGTCTAGCGCCTGCGGAGAATCAGACTTCCGAATTCCATCTCTAAGTCAGTTGCTTTAATTATTTGTCTATTCCCGCACGCACTGACTGAATGACTGGCTAGCTGACTGACAGATGAATTGATTCCGTGGAACTGAGACTTCCTTCAGAAGCTAATTTACTTAGCTAGGCAAGAATTTCCTCGCATTTTATGGAATCCGAGGTTTAATTATCTTGTTCAGAACAGCCCTCCAATTGTCGCTGTCCTCAGCCAGATCAATCCAGTTCAAACCCAGCCGATTTTTTAAAGATTCATTTTAATATTGTGCTTCAATATGCTCCTAGATCCCAATTTTTCTGCACAGACAAAATTATACGTATATCCGTCTTTGTGTTTTTGCCCATCTGTAACATTAAGCTTCCAGTAGTAGGTCGCTGAGTATGAATGTTTCCCCTATCTTAATTCGTATCTGACCTCCACGTGGCATTTGTAAACGGAGTTCAAGCGACCGAGTCATGGCAATGTGAACAACATATTTGATTTAATTACACACACCAACACATGCACACACACACACACACACACACACATATATATATATATATATAATTTAAGAAGTCTAAAATTTACATTAAAACATTTAAAACCCTCCTACATGTTTCGATCACACGATCATGCAGCATGCTGCCACAGCACCAAAGTTAACATAACAAAGTAATTCACTGAATGCTTTAAATTATAACTTTAGGAGCGTTTAAAATGTTTTAATGTAAATTTTAGACTTCTTAAATAATATATATATATATATATGTGTGTGTGTGTTTGTGTGCATGTGTTGGTGTGTGTGTAATTAAATAAACTACAGAATGCACGGTGCAACGATAAAAACATATTTGATATTGTTTCCTCAGTAGCAATTACGAATATAATGACCCCAGGAATTAATTGAAGAAACCCAAATCTTAGCGAAAGACCTTTTTTTTATATCTGCTGTGAACAAAATTCAATTGAAACTGTACTGGTAAGTTAAAATTAAATCTTTGGTTTTCGAATTTAATGTGCCTAATTCACAGTCACGAATAGGCAATGGCATCTAATTGACTTAAAGCCAGGGCTGCCGATAACCGAACAAAAACATATAATTTTTCCATACCTGAATTTTAACAGGGCCTTTTAAATTAACGACATTTGAAGCGCGAACCTACAACAATAGCATCTTAGGAATCGAATTATAATCGCTCTGAAGTGCACCATTTTCGGATTTCGTGTATTTTTTAAAATAAAAATTGCACTTGATTTTACACCCTGGACATAAGTAGCAACAGGTCCCATTTCCTTCGCGACAGGACTCTCTTAAGCGCAGTGGAGGTGGGGAGCGCATCGACCTAAGGAAATGTCAAATATTTATGCACCGTCGTAACTTTGAGGATGACAACTTCGTAGGCTCTTCGAATTCCTTTTTTAAGCCAAGTCTTGTTGAGCAGAGATCTCTAGTTCAGTTGCCTATGTAGGCCTATCGGTCGTTGTTCAGTAACAATTCAAGTAGGCTACACTTCATTTAGCTTACAATGTGAAGAGTTACTATTGCCGTAAGATAGTAGTAGGAAGGCCTCTTGCCTGCGAAGAATCCATAATAATACGGGACCGTCATAGGAGGCTGGGGCTTGTTTCATATACCCAATATAATTTTGTATAAAATGTGTAATTTTACACTGGTTAACCCTGATTTTGTTCTATCTCATCAAACAGGCTCTATAAGGAAGATAAACTAGTTTGCGTCTAGTACATTCTTCTTAAATTGTTGACAATTTATACCATTTTTATTTAGGTGAAATACTTGTCGTATCTGCAGACGTTTCCAGATGTGTGATCAGGGATTGGACAAGTTGGCAGAATGGGGAACATTGGCAATACATACGTGTGCAATGGCAAGATAAGGGCTTTCTTAAATACCCTCTGCAAACAAAGCTGGGGAATTGTTCAATATGAGCAGAAATCACTAGAATAATTAAGAATATTGAAGAGACTGCTAATGGAAGGCTGTCGTTTACAAAGACACCTATTTAAACTGGGGCTGGTGAGCAGTCCCAAGTGTAGCAGATGCAAGCAGGCATCTGAAACAGCCTCACACATTCTTTGTGACTGTGAGGCCTTGGCCTCATCAAGATTCAGACATCTACGTCTTCATTTTATGAAACCAGGTGACTCTGAAGGCATCTATGTCAGCTAGATACTGCACTTTCTTCAAGGGACTGCTGAATGAATGAGCTAAAGGGGTGCACAAAAGATCGATCACTGTCAAAGTGCATGCGTCTCTCGGTGCCCGTCCGTCTGTATTCTATTCTGTTCTCCGTGAAATACCTCGAGTTTGGTTCCTTTTATTATTAAGCCTCTAATATCCAGGGTGAGAGGTCTGTTCTTTTAAAACGTCAAGTACGGTGCCCAAGATGTGTGACGACACCAGAAACACATAAACCACCAGTGTTATTGTACTACGTGTCAAGACATACGAAAGAAAGAATATTTTAATCCACTGAATTCAGGGTTCAAGTTCCAGTTTTAATTTTAATTACAGAAATTTATAGATTGAATTTTCAAAGAAAATATCTGCACCCCCTGTCTTGTTGATATTCCATCTTCCCGGACGAAATTTTGACCTAATCATGCCCTGAGTACTGCTCACTTCTGTGGAAGTTCTGAATTTTTATGAGGGCACTGGTCTGGGACAATTTTGCAGCTGGGCAACATGAAGGACGTACAGTTTGTTGTCATGCACATTCGTTTCTTTCCTTGTATCAAATGAATGGATGTTGGCCGGATGACTGCGGGTCTAGTGGGACCTAAAATTTAGTTTGGAAGGCTTAGAGAGTATAGTGACTTGCTAGGCGTGGGATAAGCGGGGGTCGATGGGGAAAGTATGCGGTGTGGGTGACTTACTGGAAATCCGGGTTTATGTTAGGAAGGTAGTGTGGATGGCCAAGACATTAGTGACTTCTTAGGGGTTGAACAAACGATTCCCATCAGGTGAACAGAGGTTTTATCTGCGCCACCGCAGCCCTACCGTCTCTGGAACACATCCAGCCTCTTCCCTAGTGGGTACTGGATTCTCTGTCCTCTGTAGCAAAGTAGCTGGATGGGTGAAACTAGTCACTCACTCCTATCTAGTGCCGTGATTAATATACATATGAATCTTCATTGCACTATGCATAATTAAACACAGGAATAATTTTGCGTTTAATTTTATGTATATTTCAGAATGCGCGAAATTTAGAATCGGGCGAACTTTTACAGTAGTTTTCACATTTCATATTAACCCTTTGGCCCTGGAGTTGAACATTTACAGTTTAGGACACCATTTAAGTAAAATGTGAATATTTTATTAACCAAGAAGGGTAACATTAGGAAATACACGACATTTTGTGGAGGAATAAACGAAGATGGCAAGAGAAAGTCTAAAAAATAATTAAATATATTAGTTGACTAAATATATAAAAAGAGTACTCTGGGGAGTATCGGTACGTCTGTCCTATATATAGGATGCATGGTGCCTAAAGGTTAATGCATCTTCATCGACAGAGTATAAAGTGAGCCAAACGAATTTACTTCAGTGCTGGTTCGAACTGATTATTATTAAAGAATAAAACAAATTTCCTTGGGAGGACCTTTGCGTTTTAGTTTGATTCAGAGAGAAGTTGTGTGTTTTATTTGGCAGACTTTTATAAATTGTAGCTAATTGGTTGTTGACTTATTTATGGATGCCAATAATCTTATAAATAACAAGTTAGGAAACTTACGTATTGAGTAACAATTCTGGATCACTCCTTATGCCATTGCCGCTGACATTGAGAGTGTCCCGTTCGTTTAGTTATGCCTACCTAAAACGAACCGTAGGCGTTATAGAAAACATGACCTTGATTGTGAGGTACATGTCATTTTGTCCGCGAAAATTTCGACGACAGAAACCCATACAGGCACTTACGTAACGTTTCCATTGGTATTGTCCAATATCAGTTATATTGGACAATACACGTTCTGTACATCTCCACAGAATGCAGCAAGACCAACACATACCTGAATTGTATGAAAAAGAGGCTGTTATAATGAGTTGCAGCAAGAATGGGTCGCATTTCTTGGCAGTGTGTATGATAGATAGATGGTAGGGCTGATGATGTCATTGCCTCTTACGCAAAAGAAAGTCCTTTTTTGTTAACTGGGTGTTATTGGTGGAAAACGTATGTTTCATGCACTAACGACCTCCGGAATTATCATGGCTTCCAAAACTTTGTAATCATAACGGTATGTTACAGGTTTATTTGCCTTGCCTTTCTTCCTTTTATTTACCCTTCGTTCCTTTATTTTCCTTTTTAAGGTTTCTTATTTTCGAAAGTCCTCCATATTCATACTTTGTTAAGTACGGAACTTCCAAAATTAATTTTCACCTTCTTTATAACCATTGTGTTTTTGGGCTCCATTTCCGACATTTTGTATTTGGTCAGTGTTCGGTAAGCAGCTATATTCAGCGTCGTGCTCGCCCTTTCAACAACCCTGTACAGTGTCATGCAGAGGCTGCGTTGTACCTATATTGGGAGGGAATCACGGATGGAGTACAAAGTGCTTCTTCTCATTACACGTAGGTTTTCATTTCTGTTGAAAGTGGAATTGTCCCTTTGCCTAATTAAGCATCACGTAATTAGGACGTATGCAGGATTGGAGGTACGGCTTCACGCATTCTTAACCTCGGGACTAGATACAAGCGAGTGATCAGCTTCGTACCACGGCCGTTCTGTTAGAAGGCAGAGACCGAGGACAGTCTGGATGCTGCGGTGGAAAAAAAAATCTCTATCCCTGTCGAGAATCGAATTCTGGCTCCCCATTTCCTTCCATAACCAAGCCACTGTACTGACAGAGCTATCCCAGTCATCCGTAGGACTTTTCAGGTTGGAAATCAAGGAAGTGTCTTGAGCTCGATACTTCCCTCGTTTCGAAGATACAAAAAAGTTGTGGAGAAATCTGATGAGCCTATATGGTGGATAGCAGTTAAATGGCAAACTGAGATTGAGATGGGCAGGTAACGTGAAAATGTATGTTTGTATTGGTGTGGAGGGACTGGTACAGGTTCATGCTCAGGGCGGACTTTGATACTGACAGTACTAGACGTTCGGGTACCACTGCAAGAGGTTTAGCCGTGTTGGTCTGAATGTAGGTATAGGGTAAGTGGAAGCAAGAGTCTTTCTTGGTACGTCAGGGTTTCAGTCTGGCATGATTCAGTTAACTGAAGCACAGTGTGCAATGGAATTTGCCTTAGTTTGCTTTCTTAGAGGCGTATCAAAACCACGGCCAAGATAAACGGTTTCCTGGCCTATATTCGACGCGGAGACTTCTAGAACACAAGATATAACCTTTATCAGGAACCAGCTGTATACCTTAACAAACAGATACACATTACCAGACCCGAAATGAATGTTCTCTGTGTTCTTCCACTCTTGACGTGGTTGCGTCTCCTTTTACTTCCGTCTGCAACCCACCTGTATGTCTATCAAAATCGCTGTATCAGTCCGTCCCGTCTTTATGTCCTAAACAACATGATGACAGCTGGATTTGATAGGCCGATTGGAAGCTTTATTAAATTCGTCGCTATGTCGCAGTTTTAGCTAGACTAAGAAAAAAAGGGCACTTGACATGAAACTTACGTTAGTTTCTGAGCGTATCCTGAACCTAACACAAACATTCAATAGAGATACAATGTTTGCGACATATCGTACAGCAAAATGAAATAAATATTTTATGCTCAGTGCAGATTTTGTAACATGTTAGGTTTTAGCGATTATGAAACATAATAAGCTGTTCAGCACTTGACAGTAGTTACAGGAATACACACTACGGTTACGAAATTTTGTTAGTTTGAATTATAAACGAAGTTTTACCCAGCCGTAATTAGTAGATCTGGATGTATATAAACATACAAACATAAATAATTGTAATATACGTAAATTTTACACAATAGCATAAATAATTTTTAACGTATTGGAATAAATTAATCGCGTATTTGAACGTCTCTCAAGAAGCACTTTGAAGTAGCATGTACCAAAAGTGCGTGTGAAATGATGCTGTTCAAGTTTACAGTCTTTATTGTGTATTTCTGGGTCGCAAACTCTACAGGACTGACTTGCCTGTGATTTATATGTCGTTTAATTTGTTTGAAGAGTCTAATGAAAGCCACAAAGAAGCTTCAGTCGGGATAACCGGTTATCCAGAAACGTTACCGGCTATTAAACCTTGTTCGCCAAGCCAGAAGGCCTACACTTGTGTCTACCATGACCAAGTTCAACGACCTCCTACTGAACATGATTTTAGTAATTTTTCTGTCCCTACGTTGCCTGCTTTGGTAGATTTTAAAATGTTAAATTTACATGCTTGTTTGTGTTGCGTTTGTGTTCCGCCGGTGCAGTGTGAAATGGTGTATAAAGTAACATTTGGAAAAGTGTCTAGAAATTTACGAAAATCTGTAGATTTGGGGGACTCAGTCACAATGGGCAGCCTTACTGTGATGAACTGTGTTAACAAGAGAGTAGAGCTGCACACTTCCTTCCCGTGTTGTGACGAAGCTCCATCAGGTTTCCAAGCCCCACTTCCGCCGAAGGGTTTGCTTGACCTGGGCTTGTATGAAGAACGTGTTCATTGCCTTTAAGGATGTGGAGCGTCACACGAACTTCGTCCCTCATTCGTCACTTATATTGTCGTCTTGTACATGCCTTGTAGGCCCGTAGTGTTACAGGAGGTGGTGCTGTATTATCCGAAACCTCGTCACCAGGTGGATGTGAGTGGTCCGCCTCTTGCCTCGGCTACTTTACCACCGGGCAACGAGACAGGAGGCTGGGTAGGCCCTGGACTATGTCTGGACTTTCAGAAAAGAGATAAATCTCTTGCCCCTGCTGTGATACGAACCCTAGATTGTGCTACAAGTATCCTAGTAACTATCCTGACTACGCTGACCCTGCTCCTTTCAAAAATTGATTATTTAATTTATTTGACCTATATTGTTTGCTGATTCTTAGTCTGATGAGATACATAACGTGTTCCAAAATTTACACCGCGGTTTCATCTGTTTATCTTTTTTGGACTGCTGAGGATATTCGTAGGAACTTACAACAAGAGGCTTGATATATTCCCAAAGACTTTACTGTATTTGCTAAGATGTATATCAAAGTATTGCACTCAGAAGTATTAAAGAGTGAACTACTATCCTTGTAAAAATAAACGACCAGTATGGCAGCACGAAAATATAAGAGAATTTTTTACAGTGTATTGAGTTTCCTAAATAATGTAAGGTAAAGTTCACCCTAGAACAGACCACGAAGGCCCAGAGGGGGAGCAGATGTATAGCTGTACTCTTCCTTCAACCTCGGCGCTAGATGGAGTGGGTTGTCAACGCCACGCCCCGGCCGCTTTACCCCCGGGAAAGAACCGGTACCCATTGTATAGGAGGCTGGGTGGTCCCCAGGGCCGGTCTATACGGGTGCGGAAAATCTCGCTCCCACCGGGATTCCATCCCCGGACCTTCCAGCCCGTAGCGAGTCGCTGTACCGACTGAGCTATCCCGGCCCCTATTGAGTTTCCTAAATACCATTTTAGAAACATTGTACTTAAAGTTCATAAACTGTTGCGATCTTCATCGTTACTACTACTAATACTACTACCACCACCACCACCACCAACAGGCCTCCTGTTACTACGAGCACCACAACCACCGGTTTTGCTAGTAGGCCTATGTTCCCTTGCAGTTCCTCGTTAGCACCTTTTGGACATGAAAAGTCTGAAGCGTAATTATTTTTACAAAACCTGAAGCAGAATTGGCATAGGACCTACAGTGATCTTTCGTTTAGTTACAGCAGGGCGTGGTATGGCGGTTAGCGCTCGTGTTTTGTAGGTGAGAGCTCTTGCTTACGAGCCTCAAACTGGAGCTCTGCTCTAATAGTGTGAAGTTTGACGTGAGATTTCTCCGTTCCTCTAGACAAAAATCCTGGAATATTATCCAGCACATAAACCACAACCACTCTGTTTTGGGTGTGTCCCAACTCATAATTTACAGTAGTGTGTAAACCTACGTATTCCCGTACGTATCTTTTGAAATTTGTGAAGTATCGTTAATTCAAGAACAGTAATCATTTCTTGATCTGTTGAAAGATGCTTTTTTTATGTGTAAAGGTACTAGGCCTACCGTACCTAGTTGTAGGATGACTGTAGATATGAAAATGATGACAGTATCTTATGTTATTCAGCGACGGCACATTATCTGCAGAAGTTTTTCGTGTCGAATGATAAAAGGGTTGACTACGTTCGATGAAATTCAAAGCATCGGGAATGATGCTGTCGTGGCCAACTTAAATACATTAGCCCGGCATTCTTGTGTAAATACTTAAAACCTTAAGCCAGGATAATCGGTACACTAGGTGAGATTTTGAAAGGTTGATCCTCCGAAATTTTAATTGAATTAAGGGAGATAGAATAAAATAATGGTTTATTTAAATCTACATTGCAGTATTTAACTGAAGGGACTTGCGATAACACCGAAACTGATACTTCGGATTCGTCATTGTACTGTACGTGGAAGTTAGAACAGGAAACAGAAACGCTAATTATTACATTGCGACATCGGTAAGGGTAATAGAGGAACAGTTACTCCCATCTACGGCATGAAGACATCTTGGGGGAGAAGAGGTATAGTTCCAACCATTCTTAACCTCGACACTAGATGGAGGTGAACTGTCGACTTCAAGCCCTGGCCACTTAAACCCTGAAAAGAACGACGGCACGCATTGAATAGTAGGCTGGCTAGTTCCATATTCGTTCTGGAAGTTGTGGAAAAGAGAAACACCACTTGCCCCTGCCGGAATACAGAATCCCGGATCGTCCAACCCCTAGTCTAGACACTATACTGACTACGCTACCCCGGCTTCGCAGTGCGTCGTTGATTAGTAAACAAAGTGATTCGAACTTGTTGACCCTATTTAGGCCTAGCAGAACTGTGCTTTAACGAGTAGTCTTTTCCCTTTTACGAGAGATCAATTTTCTGAGAAAACTGCACCAAGTCTGTTTCTTATTGACTTCGAGTCGCTTGACTCCAATAATTGGTGCCACTGTAGGCAGTTCAATTTCAGCGGCAGCAGCAGCAGCAGCTCCGTAGGACAATTCCGCTGATGGAGCTGTCGATATCATTCCGATCATTCAGGCTGCCTCGTGGTAGGGGCAGCTGTCCCAAGCAGCTACACAATCGTATTCCAATTCCGAGCAGAAACCCTCCTCCTCCCCACTACTGGTATGCTCAGTGCACCATATAAATATAACCTGGGTGCAGTGTCAGACAGCGGCATAAGGTGCTGTAGCACTCCAGAAATGCAACTCGTCTGCTCTCTGCTTAACAAAATACACGAGCCAGTATACAATGTATGTCTTATTGCGTGCTGCATACAAATATTTTTATAGAAGATTTTTAAAATCTCAATATTCGATGCTGAGCCCAGGGAACAAATTATTACATTTTTTATTTGTTTTTTCCGCTTTACAGTTAAAATAATGCATTTGCTGATTATCATTTTTAGTACGGTGGCCTGAGGCTGAAATACTCGCTGCCGGTCTCGGGTAATTCGCCAGTAAATACGAGCTCCGTAAAACCCCAGTGTTACACGAGCTCAGACAAATGTACATTTGAATTACGACTGGTTAAAGTGACAAAATATCTCGCCAGGAGTGAATACGCTAGTGTTTTTCTTGAACCCTGATGATTAGCCATATTCATTAGGAACTTCCCCGTTTTGAACAAGTTACCCTCTGTGTTTCCGTGACTGATTTACGCTAGGAATCAAGAAGACTCGGCTTCTCAGATTCACATCAGGATTTGTACCGGTACTGGCTCTGGCTTTCCGCTCCATGAATATGCGTAGTTAAGCATAAATTTTGATAACATTTTAGAGGCAAAAGAGGCACGCGGTGGCGCAGTTGGTTGGTGCACTGCGCTACAAACCGGAAGGTCGCGGTCTGTATTCCCGATGGGTCCAATGGGATATTTCATTGACTTAATCCTGCTGGCCGCACTATTGCCCTGGGGTCGACACAGCCTCTAACAGAAAAGAGTACCACGGGTATCTCCTGGGGGTAAATGCGGCCGGTTCTTAGGGCTGACAACTTTGCCGCCTTCATGTGCCGATTGTCTAGAAATTCTGGGAGCCTTAACCTCCTGGAACCATCCCGGATTGCTTTACTGTATTGAAGATACAAATTTTACCCGTAACTTGAATTGGTGATTCAGGCTGTAGTGCACGGAAGCAGTGTGATTCACATTGTGGTCGTATGGGTTAGAGGTCGTATAGTGTGGCTGGTTGTTACCAGGATTTCGGAGGAGCATACTGTCTCTGTCTTAAAATTGAATCTGGATGTAGCATGTTCAACCGGAACGTTTACACCTACCTGTGTCATTACCCAGAAGACCACAGTTTGAAACTTCATCGTGGTGAAAATCTTTAAACCTTTGCACAAGTAGAACTCCAGGCGTATTGACATGATGTTTCGTTGTTAATCTCAGTTCTTGTATGGTTCGAAAGATAAATTCTTGGCATTTAATATTAATTTCGCTACTTTTGCTATTGACCGGAAAAGCAAATATTGAGCTTCTTTTCTAGGTGAACATTTTAATATTTTGACATTTTCCTTTATGACAGAAATAAATCTTGTGCCTGTTTGGTGATGAATAATGTGGTATTTTAGGCGTCCTTTTGTGACAGTTGTGCAACTAGACAAATCTCAAAGGAAGAAGCCAGTTGCGGAGACACTGCCCTAATTGAGAGACTGGAATAAAAAGATTGAGGAGAAGCCTATAAAGGTTAGGAGGATACTGTTTGAATTGAGCTGGTAGAATAGAAATTTCAATGACGAACTTACTTACTTCCATGCATACTTACTTACTTGCTTACTTACTGGCTTAAGCCATGGAGTAGATTACTTATTGAGAAGCTAACCGGTTTGCAGCTAGTCAAGAAATTCCCCGCATTTTATGGAACCTGAAGGTTCATTATCCCATTCACAAGTGCCCTGGACCTGTCCCTATTCCGAGTCGGATCGATCCAGTCCATGACCCCATATCCCACTTCCTCAAGATCCATCTTAATATTATACTCCACCTACGTCTGGGTCTTCCAAATAACCTCTTTCCCCTAGGTTTCCCCACCAAAACCCTGTATACGCCTCTCATCTCCCCTACACTTACTACAATCCCCACCCATGTTATTCTTCTCGATTTATCACCCGAACAATATTTGGTGAGGACTAGAGATCGTTACGCTCCTCATTATGTAGTTTCCTCCAGTCCCTCGTCACCTCATCTCTCTTAAGCCCAAATATTCTGCTCCACACTCTATTCTCAAACACCCTCAGCCTACGTTCCTCCCTCGGCGTGAGCGACCAAGTTTCACACCCATACAAAACCACAGGCAAAATTGTATTTCTGTACCTTTTAATCTTTAAATTTTTGGATAGCAAACTGAAAGACAAACGATTCTGCACCGAATGATAGCAAGCATTCCCTGACTTCAATCTGCTCTTAATTTCTTCCTGAATAAAATTTTGATTTGTTAAGGTTGTTCCCAAATATTTTAACTCTTCCACCCTTGCAAAGGAACTATTATCGATCTTTATATTGTGACTTCATCCTGCATTCTGATCTCGCGACATGACCATGTACATAGTTTTATCAACATTTACTTGTAGTCCATTCTCCTTACTAGCAATTACTACAGCTTCCGCGTTTTTTTTTGTACTGTGTTTGCTTCCTCCCAGTATATTAACATCATCAGCCTAAACCAGAAGATGATGTGTACCATTTAATTTCA
>Ga0136643_10005561_pt1 | contig 17799 bp, 10 predicted proteins | sample TergutLab28metaG_FD_96883 | JGI IMG/M metagenome (GOLD analysis project Ga0136643, IMG submission 96883) | Labiotermes labralis P1 segment gut microbial communities from Petit-Saut dam, French Guiana - Lab288 P1 (version 3) (version 3) | ecosystem: Host-associated > Arthropoda: Insects >...
CCAATATCTCCGTAACCATTGAACTTTGGATATAGGTGTTTTGGGTTATATCGTTATAGTTTGACCTAAGGAACACTCTCCCGAAGTTAGGTCCTTTCCTCCTGGGACACCCTGTATATAAACATCTTCAGTTGGATCGACTGTGCTCTTTTTTCTCTAACAAGCAGTAGCTGCAATTCTACATCAACCACGAAAACTCTAGATGCAATATTAGTCAGGGGAATGAAATATGACATTTTATGAGGTCTAAACGAAATCTAGGCATTATAGCTGCCTACACTGCATACACCGAACGCCTCTTTTCTCTTATTTTCATCTTAAAAAGTAAAATGAGTTTTTATTTTTTTAAAGCTCAAGTCAGGCGAATGTCAAATTTGTTGTCGGAAATGTGCCAGTAAGAATGCGGGAAATACACCATTCAACTAAGACTTTTCTGATAAAGAAATTCTAATCCCATGCGAAGAAATATCTATTCCCAAGTCTACATGAGTCAGCGTTAAGTGTCGGATTGTCACCGCGTGTGCTGCTCAGACAATAATCATCCGGGTACTGGAACCGTGTACATTCGGGGGTTGACAAATACCTTTGGCAAGGAGGTGCTAACTCCATCGTCAAGGTACGCGTCAATACGTCCTGGAAGCCATTCCAGCCGAAGCCCATATAAGCTACACGTCCCGTGGCCCTCATCGTCCTTAATCTGATGACCCTAAAAATACTTAGAACACAGTAAATTTGTGAAGACTTTCATCAAACCGCTTGTCCCGATGCCCGTAATTTCATCCCTCTCCAGTCCAAATATGAGGTCGAGATAGCGTAGATGATATAGAGACTAGCTACTGGAAGGGCGCTTCTGGGTTGTAACTCCGGTGGGTCCAAGAAATTTCCTCTTTTCCACACCCGTCCAGACCGGCCCTGGGATACACTCAGCCTCCGTTTACAATGGGTAGCGGAGGTATTTCCCCGGGGTACAGTAGCCGGAGCGTGGCGTCAAATGCCCATTCCCATCTAGCGCCAAGGTTAAGAATGAGTAGAGCTATACCTCTACCTCACCTCAGTGCTTCTACTGGCATGTTACGGGGGTGACCTTTTGGTCAAAACTTTCTAACTAACCTGCATTCAGAAGAAACAGACTGTTTACAACGTGAACAGAAACAGGGAGAACCGCCAATAGTACAGTAATACAGTGCAACACGAAATACGAAACTCCTAGTACAGCAAACCATAAAACTGCAATAACTAAATTGCAGGCCGTTAAGGAAACGAATTTATAGCGTCTGCATAGTCGTGGTGTGTCAAATACGAAACTTATCAGCAGATAAATTACACTAATTCATATAAGTAATTGTCCAACGAGATGCAACACAAAGCAGTCTATTTATTATTCTGCGAGTACACTTCACATGATTCGGGTGTCAACCACACCCATCATCAGGAGTACACAAAACTGTAACTACAGCCTCCGGTACTGGTCATATTTTCTGTGGAGCTGCGTCCCTCCAACGTGGCCACTTGGCCAAGTTGGAGGGAGGTAGCTGCACAGAAAATATGACCAGTACCGGAGGCTGTAGTTACAGTATTGTGTACTCATGATGGGTGTGGTTGCTACCCGAAACATGTAGAGTGAACTCGCACAATAATAAATAGACTGCTTTGTGTTGCACCTCGTTGGACAATTATTAATACAGATCAACGATACACGGAACCATGGACATAAAATACACTAATTTAGTCCAGCACACACAGGTCTATTTCAATCCAAAATATTACCTTTACCTTTGAAATAAAATAAACTAGTATTGTGTTAAAACAAATGTAGTTTCTTTAGTAATAAACACGACGGGATAGCATCCATAAGGATTTCTCAACAAAGAACTAACTCTACCATTCCACCAAAACACTGTAATAATGAGTTACTCGCAGACAGGGTTCAGACGTGGGTTGCTTTGTATGACGTGACAGCCAGCGCTCGTAAATAAGTTGCAATGGACCGTCGAGAGATACCACGCAGAAAGAGGGGCCGGACGGACTGTGTCGTAAACTGCACCACTCGCTCGTCGGAAGAAGCGCCTTGGGGAGGGACAGGGATAAGAGAACAACACCAGCCCTGCCCGACCCCAAATTCTATGCTATTGTTTAAGTATATTACGTCAGCAATCTCTGCTTCTGTCTCTGTTATCTGTGTAGAACAGCTTCATATACATTGCACGAAAGGGGTTTACTCGAGCCGGTGTTAGAAAGCTGCGGTTTTCTATGCATCCAATCAAGCACGCTCAAAACAAACGGCAAACAGAGCTAAGTATGTGCAGGTTATATCCTGCAAGAACACGAGTTAACAGCAGAAGTAACACCCAATTAATAATAAACTCCGTAGTAGGCCTTAATTCGGCACGAAGTTTCAACACGAATACACCAAACAAAATCCGTCACTGAACATTACGGTTAGATCTAAGTTATGCTTTTACCTTATTTGCTTAGTGCTGGTAAACGAACAAAAGGCAAGAAGTGATAGAATGAAAATAACATGCAAAAGCAACACACATGAGTGCGGCAGCTTTTTTTTTTTTGGGCATGTAGTTCACTGAATAGCGGCTAATTCCGTGGATCACAGTCCTTCCTGACAAGCTGACAGTCGCTCACCTAAACAACAAATTTCCCGCCTTTCATGAAGCTCCGACATTTACAGTCACTTCCGCAGCAGGTCGCCACTGTTCCTTGTCGTGAGCCAGATGAAAATAATACACATCACTCTCTGTTCATGCTAACCTCCAAAGCACAACGGTAATTATGCTGAGTGTTTAACTATCGTTATCGATGATTTCCCAGAACAGATGATGATTTTTCCCGTTTATCTGAACAGGTTTAAGCTTTATCTTCGTCATCGAGACGCGCTCTCTGCTATGAATCATGAACCTAGTCTTTATATATACAATTTACACGAGCGCCATACTCAAAGTGCCAAGAAAATGTTTAATACTGTTTTCTCGTTTACGTCTACGCGTTCCAAAGTCTCTCTTCTTTACAGGATTTACAATTACAATTCTGTGAGCATTTCCTCTACCACGCATACTATATGCCTTGTACACTCACAGCCATTCCTTTGACAAAGTTTTACAAACAGTAAAAATTATGAAACTTCCCACATCCGCCAGTCACTTCCCCTCCTTTCAGTCCACAATTTTCTCCCCAACACCCTGAATCATGACCAGCATAAAATACGTTTCAAATGCAGCGAATATTCAACATCTGAAGCTCAATGTGATATCGAATCACCAGTCACTCAGTTACTTCTCATAAATCACTTTACGCTGAAATGTTCTCCTGCTTCATCCCACGCAGTCTAAAGTCATCTGTAAACACAGGACACGGTAACTACTAACATAACATGGCTTATTTTCGTTGTTACACCGTGCATGTTGTTGAGTTGCTCAATTACTATACCAACCACTGCACACATATAAAATTTATAACATTTACACATTAAAACATTAAAAACGCTCCGACATGTTTCGGTCCTAGGACCATCATCAGGGAGCCGTATCGTCCTTCCTAAAGTTACACTATAAAAAGTCACATTAATTTCGCTGTACCAGTTGGGTATTGTGGCAGCATGCCGTGTTGTGTAATGTTATGTTGCGAAGATTGACCTACTACGGATGTGCATTCTGTGCTTCGTTGCGTTGCAACGAAGCACAGAATGCACATCCGTGAAAGTGAAATTAATGTGACTTTTTATAGTGTAACTTTAGCAAGGACGATACGGCTCCCTGATGATGGTCCTAGGACCGAAACATGTCGGGAGCGTTTTTAATGTTTTAATGTGTAAATTTTATATATGTGCAGTGGTTGGTATAGTAATTGAATAATATGGCTTCCCTCATTTTGCAAATCGGCGTTTCAGTGCACACGAAGATTTTTCCCGTTTCAAACTTCTTTACTAAAAGTCCCGTACACCAGCAACTCTGGCAATCGAGGATGTGTGTGTATGTGTGTGTAGAAACTGTACAAATTAAGTGTATGAACTCAGAAGACTACATCGTTTTGGCGACTATGGCGTTGCGGAGTTCGTTGAACCACAGCGATTTCAAAAGGCCACTACAGCTTTGATCATACATGGTTTCCTCTACGAACGAAGCTGATACTGTTACACAAGTTAGCAGGTACACATTCGCTTCTCCTGCTCGTTAATGGATAGGGGATTAAAGAATTAGCCTACATCCCGGCTCGTCAGAGGTAGGTCAGAGCGCGTTCAACACACCTACCCGTCCGCTGACTTGTCCAAACCGGTATTCTGAACGCCACCTGTCCCTGTACCTGCCATGAAGGCATATGAGGGAGTGAAGTTACAGCTCCACTCATTCTTAACTTCGGCAGAGGGAGCTGAGTGGGCAGCCTCACGACCCTTGCGATTTACCCCGGCAGAAGGAGCCTCCAGTACTAGTGGAATAAGATGGTGGGGACCCACAGCCGGGCTTGACTTTTTTCGGTGAAGGGCCAAATCACTTGCCCCTGCCGGATATTCAGCCACCATTCCTCGGTCATCCATGCCGCACTACACCGACCGCAATAGGCTATACTATTCTGACTACAAGCCACCAGCGTAAACGATACTACTCTTCAAACAGAAGGGCACAGCAATGACGGCTACCTAATGTGAGAATTAAATTTGTATTTCCGTTTATTAGTCTTCACGTTCCTAACCAAATACATGTGTGTATTCGTGTCTTTGCATGTAGTATGTAGTGCATCAACCTACCAATAATCTTCTGAAATATTTGACCAATATTTTGAATGTTGCTATGAGGATTGCGTCAGTCTGGCTAAGGCACAGTTCATATGTGGTCTTCCGGATATTTACACCGTGGGTATCGATATGTTTCGAAGATACACAGCCTCAACTTCAGTGTACAGACTGTGGTTTGAACTCGATACTTAACGGTACAAAAGCGAGGTAGAAACAGAATATTAAGGGAATAAAGTTTTGCAGATGTATTTTCGGTCTTGAATGTGCGTATTATTACATTATTTGGCATCTATTAATAAAGCAATTTCTGTTACCTTAATGTTCTTTACGATATAATCGTCCTAAAACACCCCTTGACATCGGTACTGTACTTTTTATAAACACTCCCTAACATCAGTATTGTACTGGTTAAACACCCCCTGACATCAGGTACTGTGATGTTTATAAACACCCCCTGAAATCACGTACTGTACTGTTATAAACACTCCTTAACTTTAGGTACTGTACTGGTTAAACACCCCTTGACATCAGGTACTGTAATGTTTATAAACACTCCCTGAAATCAGGTAATGTACTGGTTAAACATACCCTGAAATCAGATACTGTACTGTTTATAAACAATCCCGAACATTAGGTACTATACTGGTTAAACATACCCTGACATCAGGTGTTAAAGGAGGGGTATGAAAAGCTAACGCCTTGTAGCTTAAAACTATCCAATACATATGCCAGTTTCTATTCCGTGAAAACGGTCCGTCTCCATTACCAATGCCAGTCAGTTACAGCTGTGTGGGGATGTAACTGCTGATATAAAAGTCACACATACACGGTGTGGGCAATATGCAGATACTTTAATTTTACAGCAGCTGGTACACACAGCTGCCACTGGTTTTAAAGGGTTAAGTGTTTAGTTGTGATGTTTCCGTTCTCTGGAAAACGACGCCGCGTCATTGGGCACTAGCCGCTTACCCAGCGACGCGGCGTCATATCCCTGAAGAACAGTACCATCAGCGAAAACCTAAAAATTCAATACCGACTTTTGGCGTTACAGAACTGAGCAGTGTTGTTTGGTGGTAGGGCTCTAGACTTGTAAGCTTAGCGGTTCGCGGCTCATTTCGGCCTTGAAACAAGCCATCATGACACAGGTGTTCCGTAGCGTCCATATGTGTACAAAGGCACATAACCTAAAAAAAGGAAACCTTTCTTCCGATCCTTTACAATCCGTCACTCACCAAGCAACCTGTCATCGACAATAAACACTCTGAGATATCCAATATGCCAAGAATGAACTATGAAGAACATTCCATAATTGATTCCACCAACCTGAAAATTAAATAATATATCTAAATATCTCATCCTGCGCTATCACGTCATCACACTACCACGTTCTGCTAACCCGCATAAAGCCACGGCTAAGTGCACTATATGTTCATTGTGCCATGCAATACGCGAGACCCAGAGCATGACAATCCGCCACGCTCTTAGCAGGGGGGGGGGGGGGGGAGAGTTTAATTACAACGGTTTCGAGTTCGCATTGACACCTACTGTGACAGTGACGGCAACCATTTTGGAAAGCGGCTTCAATTCACAGAGAAACAATGCGACATAACTGGAAAAGCGAGAAGTTATGCCGATGAAACGTATTTTTGAACGACAAATTTGATGTAACATGCGACTGATTCTTCTTGGAATCTTATATGCTGCGGCTTTAATAAAAACGGATAGATTCAGCTGAGTCGACGGGCTTACTGAAACGAAGCGCATGTACACGTCTTAACCAGCTACACATGTCATTTGCTCTACTCATCACATTACTGTACCTAAATAGTTATGTTGTATGAATTCGTGCAAAACTGGTAACTTTCATTGTCAAATATTACCACCACATTATGACAACAACCTAATTTCGATTAACACCACAAAATAAAGGGCTATCATAAATTAATTACATTTTCTCAATGTCACTGTGTCCAACGTCAAACACTATTAACACATATTCCTGAAATACGTAAGAGACACCACTTAAAAGCACGTGGTCCAAACAATACTTTCACTTACTGGAGAGTAATTTTCACACACTGAAATAAATTAGAAATGTCCCCCTTCAATAAACGGCAAAGCAGCTAATCTTTCATTATAATAATAAGACGCTGCCAAGCGGCGGGTTCTAAAAAACGACGGCACTTCTCGACTACATCAGCAACTACGCGTACAGGCGTTTCAAGACCGCTGCCACAGAGGTTTGAAAAGCCACATCATTACGGCGGACGGAAAGAATCAGCCTACACGTCATAAATACATACACGGGAGCAGAAGTAAAGCTTCCTCCGTTCCCAGCCTCGGTACTAGTTAGAGGTAAATGGTCAGTTTCACACCCCGGCAGCTTTGCCCCCATGAAACAACCCCCCCACCCAACCCCTCCATTGGGAGGAGAGGAAAGTTTCTCTTACTGTTCAAAACCGAACCGCGGACCATCCAACCAACAGACTTACTACACATTCCCGGCTCCACACTTGACTAGCTAGCAGGAGAACTGAACCACGTACGTGTTTGTCCACACATCACAGACCAATAAAAAGAGGCGAAGTGCAGAGACAAGAAATAAATCAGCCTGTCGTATACAAAATGCAGCAAAGAACAGCAAAAAGATCATTTACTGGAAAGATCAAATTACAGATGGCAAAATAACGCTAAAACTGTAAAAAAATATATATATGTGGTGAATAACCGAGTATACTGTGTGTCAGGATGAGAGTGGACACTGACGGTATCGCGTTACGTCGTGTAATGCCCACGACATCACTTCCTTAAAGTACCACAAATATCGTTGCTTGGATTTGCATAAGAATGTGTACAGGTTAATGTCAACAACTGACTCAGAATTAGCCTCGTTTTCACAGCCAGACAGTACAGCAAGTTTTGCTCAAACAGTACCATTAAAAAAGTGTGATATATATATATATATATATATATATATATATATATATATAAGCGGATGTCACATTCATCATCTGAATAAACGTTTTGCTTATTGAAAAGCAAACACGTGAACAACCAATAATATGCATAACATTATTATATGTCGCAATCTAAATATTTAAGACATCACACGGATATACGTAACGCAAGCGAACAGATGTCATTCATACAGGTCACACGCAGATACATTAAGAAACTTCCTTTTTTAAACAAGCATAACGACAGGAAGTATGAGGAATGCACGTAATATTCTGTAAGATCGTTTCCTGCATCAGAATACGAAGAAAGACAACGCTTTAGGTTAGACAATAATACATAAAACAATATTATTTTATATGCAGGTTTCAATAATGTTTTCATTCATATTTTCTGAACTCGATGACAGACAATTCATATGAAGATTTCATGCATGTGTGACCGTGCATCTCTGATACAATAGTATACACAACTAGATGCAACAATAACAATTTATTAGTAATTTCAATCAGCTCAACATATTTTGGGCGATAATTTCGCCCATCCTCAGGAGCACTGGTCTGTGTTCACAGCTTGTGGAATAATGCACCGAAGAAGCTGCCTTCAGGCGAAATTATCGCCCAAAACATGTTGAGCTGATTGAAATTACTAATAAATTGTTATTGTTGCATCTAGTTGGTTGTTTATACTATCATATGAAGACTTAACGATGACAATATAACATGTTCTAGTGTCTATTAAAAGAAGTTGCGATTAGTGGTTCAAAACAGAACGATTACAGATTGTCTCAAATTTATCACATAATTTCAATTATGTTACATGGCACAGGAATATCAGGAAGATAAAAACAGAGCTAGCTCTGAGAGGGTTTCGAGCCTGACACTACCGAACTATAAGCACCCATAGTAAAACACGGTGAGCGTGCCAGGTTCAATTTGGGTAATTTCATCTGTTGCTGTTAAGTACACAACGCAGCACTAAGGCTGTAACATGTATCGTGTTACTACAAAGATGATCCACGCTTCTGACAAGTGCACAAAATTCTCAGCTCCGTTACACCGGTACTACAGAAAAACAGTTTGTGAGCTGCGTAGTGGTTGCTTAGGTAATAGATGCAACAGTGGAACGATACACGCGATTGTACCGTATATCACCACTCACAGGTAAGGTGATATTTTACTTCCTCCTCCTTTCAAATTACACTCGTGCTATTCTTAGTAAAACTTAGTCCGGCAGCCATTTGTCTTACTGCTTCGCCATTCCTGCACTCATGAAGTTTACCCATTCATAAACAGCTACTTAGCCCCCCTACTTTCTTCACTCTAACTCTGTAATTAAATTTGAATACGGCGTTTACTTACAACAGGTGCTTCCTATTTTCTTATGTTACTCCTTACAAGGTAGATCGTCCGCGAAAAGTTTTCGCATCCACAGCAACTTCTGGGTAGCGTATACGACACAAACAGTACTGTACTTTAAAAGCTTCGGTCAGAACAGCGAGGCTAGCAAGGACTCCGTAACACAGCGACATACGCATCATCTCCACTAGTGTAGAATACAGCCACGTTTAAGGTTTCAATACCAGTCACCATAATTGGAAGAGGCACATTTCATCACAGGCATGCAGAAAAATTGTTAATATAAACACATAAAAAAAATTTAAAAAACAATGCGAAGTTCACGTACTTCGGTACAAACCTACATTCAACAATAATCTTAAAATATTAATTTTATGGAATAATTTATACATTACGGTTCATACCTTTTTTTTTATTCATTTGTCTCAGGACTGTTTACCGTAGACAAATCTGTCTTCACCCAAAATTCAGTTCCTTCGCATGCCCCTCTTGTGTCAATCCACGGTTAATCGTACTCCGCCTTATTCAATCGATCTACCCACCCACCCATCCATCCATCCATCCATCCATCATTCTTTGAGTCTTTCCTAAATTCGTGATCTCTCTGGTTGACACTCTGGGATTCTCTGTGTCAGTTTATTGCCTGGTTTTCTCTTGACATGACCAAACCATCACAACTGTCTTTCTTCCATTACTTGTAACATATTCTTCCTTCCACCCATAACTGTTCTAATTCAGTCACTTCCAAGATCTTCTTTCTGTGATGTTATTATTTAGTATACGGGTTACACTTCGAGATCAAAACACGTACGAGAAACCGTAACATAAACCGGTGTTTTACACGAGTGAGAGACACAGACGTACATCCTTGAGGGGGAAAACAGATCTAGGGGGAACTTTTTTTTTTATTCATGCTGCGCATTTTCTTATATTCTACACTTCAACCAGCAAAATGCACTAATTATATTACAATAAAACATGTCATACAATACACTTCATGTTAGGTACCACCTCTCACATGTTTCGGCACTAAGGTGTTGGACTTACGATCCACTGTAGTTATTAAACTCCCTGAAGATGGCACATTGGTGCCGAAACGTGTAAGAGTTCGTACCTAATACGAAATGTGTTTTACGATATTTTATTTTAATTTCATTAGTGCATTTTGTTAGGTTACAATATAGAAATGACAGATCTAGGGTGTCTGTGAACAAAGTGCTGAAGAAAGAACTGTGCATAAAGCCAGGAAGCGCAAGCGGCAGGTCGCACTTTCACATCTCTGCCTGAGAACGAGCTACACGCTACAGTGGCCATAGATGTTGGCGGGTTCATGAAGTTGCTTGCAGCAAACGCGGGAGGCACCTCAAATTAGGCCACGACCGACCCTTTCTGCATCCATGTCTTCGTGGGTAGTAGCAGATGTGAAACATATTTCCATCTTCAGTTTACCAACGTAATACTTGCAGGCATACAGGTATACGCACGCACCGCTTTAAAACTATACCTAACTTCACAAATAGGCCCACTACAAACGAAGTAATCTGACGATGAAAAAGTTAACATTTAATTTTGTACGAGTAAATTCTGCACACTAGTCTTTCCGTTTATTTATGTGTGAACTAATTAGTCGGATACTTCGTTTATATAACGCAAGACACTCAAAGAAACTGAAATGTCCGTACAGCTACGGGGAACATCAGTTAAAGTTCACAGTAATACATAACACGACCAACAGACATTTATGCCAATTACCGCGACACCAAAGGACTTTCCTTTTTCACTCTCCTTGCATTACAGGCATTAATCTAGAATTAAATATATGAAGACGTTTCAGGACGCTGTCTAAAACGTCAGAGAAATTCTTGCGTTCCAAAATAAATGCGGGTCTGTAACATTCGTACATTACACACCAGAGTGAAAGTCACGGTACAGCTGGCAGTACCTGTCCACGCACATCAATGTATTGAATACGCACAGCTCTGCACCATAAGCTACGAACATTGGTTCTTAAATTCTGAGTCACCCTGTACAAGTAATTCACTACAAACCATACAGGGACAAGATCCATAAGGGATCCAAAGTAAACTGGATGTTTGTATACAAATAAAAAACTACAATATAGCAACATACAACTTTTAGCCATACTTAAGGAAAACAACGTAATAAATATTACTGTTTTATGGCTCTTATATACTTTACTTTTAAAAACATCATTTTAATCACAGTTTGCGAAATCCACAGGTTCTACATTAGCTGAAAGAATACTATAACTTAATACGCAATACTACTGTATTGTAAGTATATTTTAGTACGTTTTAGACCTTGGTGCAGATCTCGCTCCCTGAGGATGGCGTAAGTGACCCCGAAACACGTAGGAGCGATGTCAGATTGTGTGTGTATATATGTGTATATATATATATATATATATATATATATACATACACACACACACACATATCAAATGTGGATTTGTTGGTGTCATGAATGAACAATTTAATTCGTTTTCAAAATTTACCCTCGCACCATACACACCGAATGCAACTTCCAGTCTACCTGGCTAACGAGATTCAAGAAGGGTTTCTGTAAATTAGCTACTGCGACGCTCATACTGTGCGGCCACGATTTGTGGAAATTGTTCCAGCCAATTTCATGAGTCACTAACTCTTCATTACAAAACGTACGTGTGGAAGGGAACACAGTATTCGAAAAAAAAAAAGAGGGACAAATGGAAATATAAATTAACTTCTACGAAATGCGAGACAGACAAGCTTTACATCAAGATGTCACATTATAAAGCAATAAGGCCCAGTAAAAATTAGTTATAACTACGAGCTCAATTTCACATCAATACCAGAATTCTCTTTGTATTAAAAAGTTCCGTCTGCAGTAATACTGAGACCTTGCAAGCTTTTTACATGAGATGAACCAATCCAATTACGTTCAGATCACGAGAGAGCGGCACGGTAGAAGTCTGAGTCAACAGACGTACTGCACATAAAAAATTCACGTCAATGTATTTCAGAGAGCTGTGTTTACGTAGCAATAGAAAGGCGAACAACAAAAAATTAAACGACATAATTATGGAACTCTTTCTAAAAACTCAAAAGTTGTTCTTACACTAACAATATTAAATAACAGTAATAATTCGAGAACTCAGAAGCGAAACGAGGACGATAAGTAATTTTATAATTGCTTATTACTGTAAATATTTGTACTAGTATATACTCTAAGGAAGTTTCCTATGAACAGAGGAACGAATAAAAACAGGGCAAGGACGAAAATGTCATGGGAACGCGGAACAGAAGTCAATGGCTTAGACACGACACCGTAACTTACACAGTCATATAAAAGCAGAAAATTTTTAGCATACCCTCGAGATTAGTTACATCGTTCAGCATGTTGCCCAAACTACTGCCTGTCGATACGGCAAGTGATCAAAATATCCGTGATTTATGGTCTGTGTTTCCAAAATGTGGTAAAGAACACAGTCCCTGTTTGAACATTGTCGAAATAACTCCATGAGAGATCTGAGGAACTCACAGCGATGGCTGTACAGAATACAGCCTTATGGGTAATAACAGCGTGTGGTTGTGTAAATTTATACCAACGTTTCGGAGGCCATACCGCCTTCATGATCAGGGTAAATGGAAAAATACGTTTCTCTGAAGCTTCTGTAACTTTCTCCGAGACAACGTGGCGTCACACCCTAGAAGACGGTTACCTTCAAGCTACAACTACAGCTCTACGGTAGCGAACTCCCTTGCTATATAACAAGAAAAACGCGAAATCTCCTTCTCATCCTACTCCCATGAAGAACACGGAAATAAAATTCGCAGCCTCGTAATTCTATTGTCCACAGTAACCGAAACATATCCCGTAAGACTATATAGCATGGTGCACTGGATACAGACGTATAAAACAATCCAGTATGAAGTATATGCTGCATTTTTATCGGCGCTATAATAAAACGAAAGACTGCTTTACGATATGGGGGCGAAATATCAATCTGTTGGGAGCAATGCGATTGTCTGCAGTCGTAAAAGTATTCCTTATGGCGGAAGTTAGACAATGACAACTGCGTTCCAGAGTGTCATATATATCTAAGAGGTTTCGAGGTACAGTACGACAAGGTGACAAAAATGATGACAAGATATCGACTGAGGGGAGATCTTCTAACTTGCAAACACCAAAGGAAAGAACTCAAAACTTATCAGAAATAAAACGTTGCAGTGTCATCAGAGGACATTCCATAATCCATATCGGCTTCTACTGTAAACTAACAAAGCATAAGCAATATGCAATGACAGTTACAATTCGTGTAACGTTAAACCACGTCACTACGATTTGGCTTTTGATACTTTCACACCGATAAACTGTTGTCATATTGTGCATTATAGTACTACACAAACCATCCAAAATAGCATTACAATTCCACTTATTTCTGCAACACGTTACAAATCTAGGGTCATTACGAAGGACACTTATTAAACATTTACACCAGATACTGAGGTCTTACATTACAGAAAATATACATGGTTAACAGGTTTAAAATATGATGTACAATCCTAAAAGGAAGAAAGATTCGTAGTACATACTGGATTCGCGTAGACTAACTTTCGAATTTCTGGGTAACTTTACAATTACAATATAACAACTGCCACATAGAAATCCAAAGTAGAGATTTAAAACTTTTAAAACACAAGAAACACAGCGAAACCAGACACGGAGTCTCTCATCAATGTCAACGGTTCAATTCTGTTGTGTCATCATCCTCACTAGCAAGGAGAATGAATCAAGGTATTTTCTGTATGCAATGCCATTAAATAATATCATAAAAAGCCATGCGTAGGATATGCAAGTTAAATATTTTACATAGGACAACCCGTTGCGTTATAATGAGTTACAATTCAAACAAATTGTTTATAGCTGCCGTCGAGCACAACAATATATTTAGTGTTTAGTTTATTGATTAATGGAACTAGCTTGATTAGGTAAGGTAATTTTTAAAGAGAACACCCCTTTGTGTTTTAACGAGTTACGATATGAAAAAAATCTATTTAAAAATAGTTACTCTGCAAAATAGTAGGCGACATGGGCACGAAATTAATGAGCATTATATCGTAGCCAGGTGTGAGGATATCCTTCCATTACATGTACGGTCGTATGAAATTTGTAACTATTTTCATTTTTAAACACAGAAGGAAGATGCAATGTCAACTGTTCACAGTAAAAGAATTTTGCTAATAACAAATATCAAAATGTGAAGTAATTACATACCAAAATTACAAAAACATAATGGATGCAGTTCTGAGATGTGAGGTTTTTACGGACGCATAGAAAACATAGACTGAGAAACAAAATTATGTAAAAACCTGGACAGGTTTCCGAACAATAAAAATCATACTGCTACGCGCAGGCCCACTCTTTGATATAATAGCAATATGTGCAGTGTTACAACGCACTATAGCAGCAGACCTCCATCCGACCCACAAAACAGTGTCATACGCACCGCAAAAGAATGCGCATAACGGCCGTCACGTGAGACTTTAGATAGTATGTACAGTAGCCACTGTTACGTCACATAAACTCGCCGTGGTTTAAGGTTTAATATGGTATCTCTTTACGTTGCGGTAATTTGGAACGCTCCCATGCTTGACAAGGAGAACCCCATTCGGGTAATTAACTGCAGAAAACCTACGTGGTGACTGTGTTTTTATAGAGTGACACAGTTACAGTGACTTTGTCTTCCGCACAGACTTCAACACGACAGTAGGACCGACATGAAGCGAATTGAGTCACAAAGGCGATTATGATAAAGATGATCATAATAAACTGTCCCAAAATTATAAAAAATACTTCACGATTTATTTCAAGCAACTTTTCAACCGTTTCACATTCAGCCACCGACCTGTACCCTATCTGCCTCCTGTTGCACAAAACGATCAAAAACCCGAATTTATGACATTAATGGAACAAGGGTCAATGACACCAATACCAATGCTTGCCACTGGACATGGCTTTTAGCCAAGGACCAATCCAGCTACTTCCTTGTGGTCTTTCAAAACAAAGGTTCTTTACAGGACTCTCCCCCACGTTCTGTAAGCCATCTGTCAACATATCCACCTTACTACAGCCTCCTACATTTCAGTTTGAAAAATTAGAAGAAATAGGAAGAAGGTTTCCGTTTCTGTGGACATCACGCCTCGCATAAGTACCGACGTTTCGGATAATCATACTGCCTCTCTCTTCAGGGTCGTCCAAAAGCAGAAGATGGAACTTCTCATTATCACCACCGTGAGAATCTTCAAACCATCTCGAACAGTACGAAACGGCTATAATTCACGAAGCTCCCCGTCATATATGAAAGTGTGGGTGGCTCAACATCCTCAGCATCATTGGACACGTGGACACAAACAGCCACAGTTCGCATGTCACACATAGTACTACTGTCTTCCTACAACCATACACTTAACTCTACCCATCAAGTAAGAGAGATATCTCCCACGTACCACGACGTGATTTAGCTGCCGAAAGAATTAATTTAAATAACGCGTGTAAGCCCATCCAAACCGAGAGACTTAGAACGTCGAACGGTTCAGTTTCAACGCTGAAAGTACATATGGCCGCCAACATCACAGAAACAAAGGACTTAAAACACACAATTCCGAATGACGAAGAACAATTCAAGGGTCAGGCCGGTATTACATTTTCGCACACTACACCACAACTGCAGAGCCTGCCACGCCCCTCCCTCCAGAGTGCCTAAATTAAAGAGTGTTCGTTAGTGCACACACATTCCGCGGACCAGCAGTTGCCTCACCACAAACAACACGGGCCACACGTGGAACATAACTGTGCACTAAATAACCGCGAATAACCACAAAGCCCGGGGCATTCTGTACTCCCGTAAAGTATACTTAGTATTCTCGGCACAGTTAGTTTCTTCACTCGTAGTTAAAACCCGCGGCAGGCCAACACGTGATTACCAGGTCCTGGTTAAAGACAGTAGCCAAGCATCACGGTAGGTGTCCAATAGTAATAGACCCTCCACGATACTACATTAATATTGCCCATAATGGGAAATACCAGCAGTCAGGCATATTACAGCTGGGCAGTCAGTTAATGCCTCCATTTGCATGGGGTTTATAGTGTTTCCAAGGGATCTGATAAGAGGGACTACAACGTTCTTGTTCGTAAGGGATCTATACTGCATAAAGTTGGAATAATAATTCGATTAACTACTCACACAAAAACCCCACATTTGACACCAATAATATTACACCTGAAAAAGCACCACGACTCTTCTCGTGTTGTTATACATTCATTAAAAAGTGCTATCCGAATAGGAGTAATTTTTAATAGGGTCACAAAACTACTGAGACGTTTTGTTCAACTAGCTGAATAGCTATCGAAAAAATCGTTCTACTTCCTGATTTCGTAACCTCACAGTTTTCCGTAACTACAGCGTTAAAGATATGAAACAAGGTTCCTGGAATTCCGTGATATTTACGAGCAGTTCTTTTAACCCTTTAAAGCCTACTGGTTACGTGATGCACCAACAAGTTTAACACTCAACAACTGTACGCTCTGCCCACACTGTATTTATGTGTTTTGTATTTATCTGAGAACAAACAACGACTTGTGCCACTTACATCATAAACTGATTGGTTCTTATAACCGAGATGAAAAGTGTTTACTGCGCGGTACGGACTGGATCTTTAAATAAAGCAGTCTGCGCTTCGTCTTTAAATGGTTAATATTTACCAATACACGTTAAAAGTTCTACTTATAAAACAAACCTCTGTGACAGTTTTGCAGCTCTTACGGAAAATTCTTCTCCTAAAAAATACTTTCGGGGCGGACGGCAAAAAATTGAGATGTAAATATGGCATGACTTTCAAACAGCTCAGTATATGTCTGCAAGACACGTGTCTGCTGCTTTGTGACACAACTGCCTTGTTTGTTCAGTTTTGTGTATAAATGACTGCAACTGACTGTGGCAGTCAAACGTAAAATTAATGCTTAATTAGACAAAGGATAAACAAATTAGCGCTAATATAGTGTATTTTAATGCAGGGCAACCACTACTGGAAATTTAAAATACTTCGGTTCAAAATAACATAAGAAAATTTCCATTTATGGCCAGGCACGAAGGCACATCAGATCACTGCAAGTTCGCATTAACAGCGCCTCGCCGTGCACACGCAACGTGCAAGTAAATACTGCACAGACTGTCTCAAATTTGTTATACCTGTTGCAGAAAAAACTGCACAAGCCTTAATACTGCGAGAAGCGCGCCTTAAAACAAGTACGTTGTACACGTTGGAGATTTCATAAATACTGTATGGATTAATGTATGCACATATCTTTGTTTGTTTGTTTGTTTGTTCATTAGTAGGGCCCAAGTATAGTTACGGATGTGTATTAAATTACATAATAATGATAACTATAATTATTAGTTACAAATATTACAAACCAATACAGTATGAACTATATTACTTATCAGTTCGAGACATGCTAGCTGACTTTAAAATTTTTCGTTCCGTTCCGTGCACAGTTCCTGTTTAATACAATCCTGATTGTAATACAGGGTTATTCGAAATGATTGTCGGATGATGATGATCAGATGCTACTCGCCTGGCCACCTCGTTCTCCAGACGCAACCCCATGTGATTTCTTTCTATGGGGTTACGTCAAGGATCAGGTTTATGTTCCTCCTCTTCCCGCAAGTATCCCGGAACTGAA
>Ga0136643_10005562_pt1 | contig 17799 bp, 9 predicted proteins | sample TergutLab28metaG_FD_96883 | JGI IMG/M metagenome (GOLD analysis project Ga0136643, IMG submission 96883) | Labiotermes labralis P1 segment gut microbial communities from Petit-Saut dam, French Guiana - Lab288 P1 (version 3) (version 3) | ecosystem: Host-associated > Arthropoda: Insects >...
ATAATCAGTATCAGAAAAACTACACAGTGCAGCTCTGATTGAAGTTGTTTGGAAACAGTGCGACCCACTACCACCTCCATTACTACTACTACCACCACCACCAACACCACCATCACGCCCACCATTACTACTACTACTACTACTACTACTACTACTATTACTACCACCATCACAACCACCATTACTACTACTACTACTACTACTACTAACGCCACCATCACCACCACAAGCAATAATAATAGTAATAATATATATTAATAACAATAATAATAATAATAATGAAAAAGGAACATGTCTGAGAGCAGACTTTGCAATTTCAGGAGTTCGATATGTCATCAAAACAAGAGGCAAAATTATAATTCTGTGTATCTTAATACATTGTTGGATAGCAAATCGGAAGAAAAAGGATTCTGCACTGAATGATAGCAAGCATTTCCTGACTTCATTCTGCCCGTCATTTCTTCCTGAATGCAATTTTGATTCGTTAGGGTTGTTCCCAAATGTTCGAACTGCTCCACCCTTAATTAAAATTGATATATAATTATAATTTTAGTTTTACGAATCCAATTATTTTTGAAGAATGGAAGAACGTCGGTTAGAAGCTTGTCCTCTTATTTCGCCACTGTTATTTTTAATAAATACACGGAATTAAATTACATACATTATGACAAATAACTTATTTGTTTGTTTTTGGCGCGACAGCCCCCCATTGGGCCAGGGCCTCCTCATTTACGAGGTTTCTAGATCACACAAAACGACGCACCACAGTCCGTTTGACTCCTCTGGACGAGTCAAAAAGATTTAGCAAGGATCCCAAAACTTAAGTTTGTTGAACATATCTAGGGTTCGTGAAAGTTGGGCAGACCTATCGAAGCAAATAGATGCATTTTTGTAAATCATCACAGTGAAAGCGGGAAAAATCAGATTTATCTCAAAATATGCCGGGATGCACAGAATTGAACGAAAGAGTGAAATAGAGCTGGGAAAGGATTTACCTTGCTGTGGGTTCCATGATATGCCTTCGGGATATAATGGGGGGAATATCAAGCAGACTTTGGTGCAGGCGCCGCGTGCAACAGGTCTTTCGAAACTACCGTTTATAGTGGTTGCTGATGCAATGTGCACCAACTGGAGGAAGGGTCTTACCACTGCGCCTCTTGTACGAACCGGTTGATAGCGGACGGACGCAGGAACTTGTTGCCAAGTATCTGTTGCACATCTCATCGGAGGAAATGAATGCGCAAATAACTAATTTGCATTTACACATCTAACGTAAATATATAATTTAAATGAGAGACAGTTCGGAGACATACAGCATGGCGACCAATGGGCACATCAGTTTGCGTCATGGAAGATATCGATGGTCTGGACAATGCTCTATAGCACGTACATGTTGGAATAATTTATGTTAATTTAAGTCGGGTAAGTTCCGCTTGAAGAAAACTTCTTTAATAGCCGTGGCGATTCAATCCGGTCTGTAGATTCTTCTCTTTACATTAGTTTTCTTCCACGGCTCGACAGCCCGAGTGGGCCTAGGCCTCATTATCGTTGGGGTTTCGAGATCACACTCAGACACACCACATTCGGGAGGACTCCTCTGGACGAGTGATCGGCCCGTCGCAGAGGCATGTGCCTGATCACACAACACTCGCAAGCGAGAGAGAGATCCACGAGTTCGGGGGGATTCGCACCTGCAACCCCTGCAAGCGAGCGGCCGCAGATCGACGCCTTTAAAGGCGTAGCCATTGGGATCGGCTTTCTTTCCATCAGTAAGTAAACATATTTAAAACTTAAGTGCCGATCCCAGTGGCCGCGCGATCTAAGGCGTACGTCTGCAGTTACTCGCCTGCTGAAACTGTGAGTTCGAATTCCACCGGGGGCATGGATATCTGTCTGTAGTGAGTGTTGTGTGTTGTCAGGTAGAGGTCTCTGCAACTAGCTGATCACTCGTCAAGAGGAGTCCAACCGCCTGTGGTGCGTCGTTGTGTGTGATCTAGAAACCTCGCGAATGAGGAGGCCCTGGCCCACTGGGGGCTTTCGCGCCAAAAATAAACAAAAGTTAAGTAGAGAAATAATCATTTTTTACTTGGAATATCCTGTCGTGAAAATACATAAGGTGTGAGGACAATAACACTTGTTCACAACTATAATTTCTTCCGTAGATAATCACTGGTGTTAAACTTGCGGTTTGCACGTCTATGACCATGAATATTACCATCTTCAGGGACATGTAGGGAGATAGTCTGATAGACGTGTACCAAGGTTTCAGATTTGCTTGCTGCCTCCAACGCCAGGTTCGATCCGAAAGCAAGTGTCCCTGAAAAGTCGGCACACTTATGCTAGGATATATCTGGAGGAAAGCAATTATCACGACCACTGCACTGTATAATGCAGAATACACATTCTCCAATTCGTGCCAGGACGCTCCAAATCAACGTCGGTCTTGCCATTACGTAACACTTAATGCTACCAATGTTACGCTTAATAAGGAGGTCCAGGTGCATACGGGCAAGCATTAGAGCCAGCATGTACAGGAACGAGCTGCGCGCTTATGAGCAACAATTATGCGTTTTTGCGAGAGTGAAAAATGTCTTATCCTGCCATATCTGAACAATTGCTTGACCCTGTGGGTTTTCTGTTTCCACTATTCCAGACGTCCCCCCCCCCAGAGTCTTTCCCAGGAATCGCCAAACCCGCGATTGCGGGTATGCCCTACACTATGCACCCACGGCGCCGTAATAAGGAGTCTTGCAGTGTACGTTCTAATACAAGAAATTAAAGATATTCTATTCAACGCACTTCAAAATAATGTCACAGTTATGAGTCCTCTCTTTAATTATTCAACACTCGGTATTAAACGGCTTTTGATTGTCTTTGTTTCAATAACAAAAATCTTGTTGTATGCTGGGATTTTTTAATCCGTTTTTTTCGTGAAATACAAATATTGTGTACCTAAATGAACCCGCGAAGAAGTTTTGAAACTTCATTGCCGCAAAACCTGGCGACCTCTGGTCAGTGGTACCTTATCCAAGCATTAACATATTTACAAATCTTGACTTATCGAACTGCTGTTTACAGCACTGTAATATTTCCTCACCGTTTTAAAAACACTGTTCTAAGGACTGTGTTTTGACCATTACCGTTTTCCTGTCGGCTTCTTAGACATGGTACGGAGACTTCCGCGAGACTCTGCATTGGCAGATTTACACTATAGGTAGAGACGGCGTAGCTCAGTTAGTATAATGACGAGAGAATGGGGTGGGCGACCGAGGAATTAGATTCCATTCCCAGCACGGATAAGGAATTTTTCTATTCTCCAAAGCATCCAGACAAGCTCTGGAACCCGGCCAAATTCCCATCCAATGGGTACCGCGTTAAGCCAGGAGAAGAATAAATCCAATCACCACCTGCATATAGTGCCGGGGTTAAGAATGCTGGGAGCTAACATCCACTCGTTTGTATGCTGCAATAGCGTGGTGTTTAATGAAAAACAGGAAAAAAGGCTACATTTTAAAGTACAGTCCTACGCATAATTCGGCGTTATGTATGGGGAAAGTATTACTAGAAACAAGGATTACTGTATGAAACAATCGTTGTAGGAATTTAATACATTAAACTTTCTTAAGATAAAACTGATGTCGCTTATACTTGTGCACCACGTGGGATAAACAGACTGAGAAGAATCAGAGATGACAATTAATAGGAAGGGACGCACGGCGCAAGCTCAATCCGTTTTCTGCACCAAACCGGACGAAGGAAGTGCGGCTCGACGAGTCCAGGAATATTTTTATCGGATATATTCTATATTTGGATTTTGTGAATCCCAAACACAGGTTTAGCTTCATTAACTCTGATGATATTTAAACACAATTCGTGGCTCAACCACAGAATAACATGTAACAACAATAAGAACAACATTTAAGATAATATCCATTCAACAATGAACAATGTACATTTGTGGCGAATTTGCCGGTATGAGTCACAACTTTGCTGCAGTAGTGCAATCAAGCAGCTTCTGCAGTTCGCTGTACAGCCAACACTAGTGTGACGTACAACGACCAACAGCCAATAAAGCAGTAATAACGTTCAACCCTACGCATTTATTATTGTATTAAAACATGGCATTAATTGCTAAGGTATGCTCAGCCTTAGGTAAGCGTTCTACGTTTTGTTTGAGCTGTCAACCCAACCGGTGTCCTCGAGACTTGTACACATACACAACCAAAATTTGTGGCCAATTTTATGTGTCATATCACGCATACGGCATGTCACACAACTTAATACGTTTAATTGATGAACGAACCAAAAATATTAGTCTACACAAAACAACAGATTTATTACGTCTATAATTTAGATAAACAAATCGACGCCGAAGTCTCACAGCTTAAGTTTCCAGAACTTTCATCATCTGAGCACAAGTAACTTACAGTCAGTTACTCCAGAACACATAGTACCAAATACACAATTACTTAAACAAGAATCTCACTATCCAATCAAAACAGAGCATCTAGACTCTACAACTCAACAAAGAAACACTCACCAGCAGTAAATATTTCCTGAGACTTAATCCAGAAATCTTTCACGGAAGCTGCAAACGTCTTTTTTCAGCTTTTCTATACACTTCTATTCAATACAGAAGTTCCTTTGTGTTCAGAATAAATACTGGCATAGAACTTGGTAACGCCCGTCCTCAAACTGAAGTGTTTTCTGTTCTGCGTAGAGTTGTTCTCGTTATATATTCTGTAGAGATGCTGCTACAAGAGTAGGGGCATATTTGGAGGGGAAGTACAGGACAGATAACCGAGAAGTGAACTTCTGCGACTGAAGAAGGTGATTATTTAAGCTCGTTATGTCAGAATATATACTGTTGCATAATAAGATATTTATACACTTACATTTCCATTCTACTGTATTTTAACGAACCATGAAGTGAGGTCCTTTTCCAAACGCTACAATTTTCTCATCCGGTAAAGGTATCTTTTTAACAGAAACTAAAGGTTCATTGTTATGTTCACAAGACCACATGACTTTCCTATCCTGATCCAGATGAATCCACTCCACACGCTCCTGTACTGTTTATTTAAGATACATTTTAACGCTATCCTCCCATCTACGCTTAGGTCTCCCAAGCGATCTCTTGTCTTCGGTTTTCCCCACCAAAACCCGGTGTACCTTTCTCTCATTTCCCATTCATGCCCTTCTCATTCTTCTTGATTTGTTCGCCAAAATAATATTTGCCGAAGAATAAGAATTACGAACCTCCTCTTTATGTAAGTTTCTCCATTCACCTTCTAATCCTCCCTCTTACGCCCACCCTCAATATCATGTCCTAAAAGACACCCAGACCATGCCTAGTGAGGGAACAACTACAAATTCCTTGCCAAATGAGCGTTGATTTTTTATAGTCACTGCGAAACCCGTAGCTCTTGCCTCGCTCTACTATAACGGTTTGTTATCAACTTCACCTTGTGTTGCTACCCTGGATTCTAGTTACTAGAATGTTCTTAAAGTACTTAAAAATAAATGCTGCAGTGATAAGACTTTGTGACACACTTCGTAGCATGTTACATATTTACGGTGAATGATAACAGTCCCCCCGCCCCAGCCCTGTTTGCCACTATTTCGTCGGATGTCTACAGTTGTTTGTTCAGCACAACCAATACGCAGCTAGCATCAGATCGACCAGTACCTGAAGAAGAATTCCGTTCCACGGAGTGGGATAATACATGTGTCTTTTCTTGTGGGCACAGACTGAGGCGGAAAATGTTTGTAAGGCATGGACAGAGATGGTAGAATAATATTAAAATGGATGTTCTACAAATATGTTACGAAATGTGTGTGAACTGGATTAATGTGTCTAACGACATGAATTAACAGTGGGCTCTTGTAAAATCGGTGATGGCGTTTATATTTAGTACCTTGCACTTTCAGAGTGGCTCAGCAACTGTTAGCTTCTCAAGCGGTCTGTGCTCCATGGAGTTAGTACATATTATATTAGGTCGCTGTTAATGATAGTGTTGCCATTTGTAATTCCTTGCTTGATAAAAGAAACAATATGGCCACTAACACATATCAGTCTCCCTCTCAAGGTACCACTCTTGAATTACTAAAAATTTGTTTCGCAATTCCGGAATAAATATTCGTTTCTTGCTAGTGTTATATAATCTTGACAAACATCTCTCTTGAACCAGGAAGCTGTTTATCTGGGACTGATTTCGACATGCCAGCTGTTCTTCTGTTAAATCATTGTGTCACAATTGTTGATTGGCCAGAAAATATGACCTCGAATTGTAGATTATAAATCCTCAGAAGTGGTAGCTAATAGGGGCAGCGGTTTTGTATTTTATTGCTTACTAAAGAAGAAGAGTGCTGAGTACTTTGAATGACGTGATGACGCCTGTAGGAATGTACCACAATTCAGCGGACCGGAATGAATGAAAACTTTCCAGAAAGTACAGCGCGATACAGTGTTGCTGTTGCTAAGTTTGAATCTTCGTTCCTCATAATACAACAGAGCAAGCGTGTTTCAGAATATGGTATTGAGGTGAATGGGCTGTCTGATATGAACGTAGAACTTTAGAATGTAATTCTCAGGATTTTGCACACAGGGGAAATCCGGAAAGAAGTAGATATTAAGAAGTAATTATCCCATTCATTTATTCCTCGACCTCTCACTTTAAAGACTGCGCTTCTTTCTGAAGGCTTATAACGAGCTACTAGTTTCTGGCCATCTGTCCGCCCTCTGATTAAATTACAAGCTTCATGGAAGTTATAGGACCAAAGGAGAAACTTTCCTACAATCGGTATTAGTCGCATATCCATTAGCCGCAAGACAGGCAAAAACGATATTAGAAGTACATAAAATATCGGTCATACTCACACAGAACATATGGCGATACGCATGTTATGAGGTTATTCAGCTAGTTATGTTTAGGACAAGTTTCTTTGTTATGTGCTTTCTTCTGGGTAATTCCCCGGCGTCTGAATTTTATATGCCGACGTTTTGAAACACCTCTGTCTGTTCCATCTTCATAGGCAGGTAGGTACGATTTATATGCCGACGTTTCGGAACACCTCTGTCTGTTCCATCTTCATAGGCAAGTAGGTATGAAGTACCCAGAAGAAAGCACACAACATTCAGAACACGGTGAAAGTTTGAAATCAAGAACAAGTATCTTTGCTTCCTCAGAGAACTAAATGAATATAACAGACGCGATCTCTGGAAGATATGTTGAATTATTTCTCATTTAACCAAATGGAACATACTATTGCCACTGATCATGAAATCTGTAAAACCAAAATTATTGTAAGCAATATACGTATTCACTTATTGAGAGTGGATAAAAGAAGATAGCGTAAAATATCATGAAAAATATAGGAAACGGGGCGAAGGATGATCCAGGAATCGTTGTACAGTCGTAATAGCCATTACTTCCTATACTGTCAAATGGAGAATAACTAGACTTTAAGTAATTAAGGTAGCAAAACTAAATGTCCGGATTAATCAAGTGATAAGCATGATGTTTCTCATTTCCTTCATAACACTGCATTACGTCCTGTTCGAACTACATTTACAGCATACATGGTGACTATATTGCTTCAACATTTATAACTCTGCATTCTGCAAGCATAGAATTTTTTAGTTGCTTATGACTCTGTTAATAATTATGGATTATTTCCTCTTACGTCACCGATTTTTCGTTCAGTCGGTGCGTTCTGGGTCACGTATACACCAAATGTCAAATATTATGTACATCAGCTGTGTGCTTGTTTATTACCCTCCGTAACCTAAAGTTAAATCACATAAAACGTTCGTATTAATCTTCTGATGTTGCAGTTGGTTGGAAAATCGGATTTTGATGTTAAATTGTTTTGTTAACCTTTGAATTTCACACGCTCCATCTGTTACTGTAACATGACAGCGGATTACGCAGTCAGACTGGTGACCTTAAGATCACACAGAAACGCGCATAAAAGCAGTAATTAAAAATGCAATTCCTTGTTGTTTTCAGAAAAACTTCAACATTAAAATATCTCCACACATTTGGATTTCTACTAGAACGGACAATTTGATAATATTTGATGTGAATATTAAGGTAGTAGAATGCTGAGAGATGACATCGTACAGTTTGGTATATAGGCAAAAGTGTTAGTAATTCGTGCTTAACAAACTGCATGGCGTCACATCCCATGACACCGCAATGCTAATCAGATGAATTGCTTCTTGGACATCGATCTTACCTCCACATAATGCTGAGGTTACAAATGCGTGGAGCTGTACCTCCCTTCGCCTTTACGTTTCTATTGCAATGTGCTTAATTCAACACACGGACAAATTTAATGGACACCTAGAAATAATTTGTCCTTTACACGTATTTTGTTTTCTAATTATTGCGCCTCATACATTTATGCAAGTGATGATAGTCTCTTTTTTTACCAAATTGATGCACAAATTCTTTACTTTAATACATATAATATAATAAATGTATTCAAATAAAGAATTTGTGCATCAAATTGGTAAAAAAATTACTATCATTATATTAGGATGCATGGTCAACGAAATATAAAAATTTATGTGTGCGTTTATTTATTTTTTCAGGGAGCAAAGTTATTGTAAGTTCGGATTACAATTCCGGAATTCATAATTTTACTTTCGCATGTATCCGCGTATGTTACAATAGCTTCTTTTCGAAAATACATAAGTGCATGGTATTGTACACTGCTTTGGAGTTTCATGTAACACTGAAGGTGCCATTAGAACTGTTCCTGTCTCTTTCAATTGTCAATCTTGTACATGTTTCAATAACATGCTACTGAAAATTCATGATCCTTGTAAATCAATGCGACACCAGGTGTCACATTGATGAAACAATTCTCCTGATGATGGGCACATTGCTACCCGAAACATGTACAGAATAGAAATAAATATACAAGAAAAAACTGTGCGTCAAGTTGGTTATTTACAAGGATCATACCAGGATGCATGGTCAACAAAACAGAAAACTTATTGCATTTTAAGGTAAGTAAAAGTCGCCAACGAACCAAACCACAGACGGAAAAAGGAGAAAAGTGGACGAAAGAAGAAAATGAAGATATAGGCTGTGTGTTGCTGTGGAAAGCTGGAGTCCAGCCATCATGCTACATTTTGTCATAACTAGACGCCGTCCGTTATGATGAACAGACCTTCTGCTAACGACGTAACAATTACATTCACTTATATATATATATATATATATATATATATATATTTATTTATGGGCTATATAAAGACATTATCAGCAGCTGAGTCTGTAGGCCTATACCGTCGGAGTGTTGGACCATTAGTCATTGTAAAGGATGTTGAAAGAAGCTCCCCTGGCTTCTTTGAAAATACCATTCGCCAAGGGGTGAATGAAACATTCTGCTAAAGACTTCTGTGTGGATAGCCAGTGCCCTGGCCAGGTTCGAACTGTGAACTTCCCGAACACAAGTCAAGCGCATTACCACTAAAGCCAAGCTTTTTCTACACAGCCTCGAACCCAGTATGAGAACAGATATTTTAAATTCGTGTGTTTAAAATATCAGTTTATGATATAGCTCAGGAATGAAACGTATTAGTGTATTTTGCTGAACTCAAGTTATTCACATCTATCAGAATCAAATACAATTACAAACATTACCGGCCTCTGCTCTATTCCAAACAGAGCATGTAACTTTTGGTCTCAGTTCACTGGACCGCGGGTTCGTATCCCATAGTGTATTTTCATTTCAATTGCCGATAATTATTCTATTCGTCACCACTAATTGTCCACGTGGTGGTTAGTTTATGTTAATAAGGCTTTGGGATTAATTACAACAGAAATATTTTGGAATTACCGTGATGGTGATGGTGATTATTATAATAATGACGACGAAGATGATGATGATCATAATCATGATAATGATTTTAAAACTTTATACATTCCTAGTCAGTTGAATAGAAAATGTATTTAAATACCTCTGGAGTATCGGCTGACACACTGACTCGATATGGGCTGGATGGTCCAGAGTTCGAAACCAGGTGGGGCGATATTTTCCGGACCCACCCAGCCTCCTGCTTCCCTTTTCTAGGGATAAAGTGGCCGCGCCGTGGTGCTGACCACTCACTACCTTCTAGCGCTGGGATCAAAGATGGGTGGAGCTATACATTTGTCTCCCATCTGTTCCTGCTTGGCATGTAACTGGACAGCCTTTAACTTTGCAGAATCAGTGAACCCTAAGGCTCAGTCAGCAGCTATTATAGTAACCAGATACGAATCTGATGACCGTGCTTCAATCAACAGCTTGGCAGCGATGTGTTTCTTCTCTCGCGCATCCGGTTCGTTTCTGGGGACCACTCAACCTTTTACCCGATGGACATTGCGGTCTGTTTCAAGTAATAAATCTTTCAGAGTGTGAACCTGCCCATGTTTCTCAAAACAGTGCTGAACTTAAGAAAGCGTGGAGCTATACCGCCGTTACTCCGTAGGTGTTCAAGACAAGGTGCCCAATTCAGCTCAAAGATAACGTTATCTAAGTCTGTGCGAGATCTGAAGTTTTCATAACACTGAGCAAAAAAATAACGAAAGTAGTGCCATGTACTTTTGCAGTCAGCTACTACGTAATAAACCTCATGACGTCACATCTGAAAAGTCATCATCTTGGAGTTTACTTTATAACACCATAGATATTACAAGAGCAATAATTATGCAAGCTTTCGTCTATAACTGAACAAAAGCAGACTTAGACTAATTATATTAATGCATATTTACTTATAACTGAAACATTTGAGGTATTCCCGGCTTTACCCATTGAAATTAATACTTATTAGGATATGACGTCTTTATAATTTGGCATAAATCTACTGGTTGTGAGAAGAACCTGCCGCCACTGTACACAGGGTAGAAACACTTGCTAATAAGGTTCCTTCGTTAGGTCAGAAATTTCTACCAGACTACACGGTGTCATATTCCCAACACTGTAATCCTACTTTATGAACGGTTTTCCCTACATGTTGTGTGGATTGTTTTACTGAACAATTGCCTGTAACGAAATCAGTAGTGTAAGGTTAACAAGCTGTAATTATCAGATCCTGTTTCACGTTCCGTCATTGTATAAGTAGACTAATAGCTAAATCACTGACCTGCTCGCATATATCGATTATGTGTCCTTAAATTTCAGTACAATTGTCGTCTGTCTGTACCCACATAACTGAACACCACAGGACAGTCCTGAAGTCAGCAAAACTTCGTTCTGAAAAGAAAAGTTCCCGCCATTTTATTCACTTCCTAATTCGCAACAGCGATAAGCCTGAAATGAAGGTTACAGTTTATCATCTTCTGGGACTAGACGCTTGTAACCCATCAGAAATTTACTGACATCTCAGAAAAATGAGCAGCCCCCATCTTCGAGGCAGCACCAGGAACTTGCCCTACATAAACCCAAATGTTGCGACGGTTAGTGTTCTGTAACAAAACTGCGTGAATGAATGATGAAAAAGCAATTTCAGTTTCGCGGAATTCGTGCTGTTATTTAAACAGAATATTTTGTACGTAGTTTACTAACCAACAAATGCATTGTTTATTAACTTAGTTAAAAGTTTTAAATTCACATTAAAATACACAATAATATCGCTCATACTTGTTTCGGTCCTTATTGATCATTATCAGGGAGCTTTATCTGTACCTAGCTAAAGTTATATTTACGTTAGAACACTTGGTAAAATTACGTCGTTATATATATATTTGGTGATGTGGCAGCATCTGTCGTGTGATGATTACTCTTCGGTGGTAGGTTGTGAATGTCAAATAACTTTATGTTCATCAGTTTGGCCACTGCAGGATGAGAATTTCCCGTCATTTCTGAAGGTACATTCAGTCATTATACTTTGTGGATGCTGCAGTTCAACAGTACACCCCAGGATGCCTGCTCATGAACCGACAATAAAAATTTATTACAGCAGATTTGTTTTCACTGTGAAATATGAATATCTTCGTTAACGTCATGTACCAATTTCAAAAACACCTTCCTCGACTAAGGTATTAAAGAAGAGCACAGTCCTTTAATAAGAGTGGCCAAATTACAGCTCCATTTCTTCCGAAACAGCAGTTACAGATCTGGACAACTCCAATTTTTCTTCACTTCCATGTCTTATTCTTGTCAACATGTCACGAAGTGAATTTTCAGCACATTAAAAGACTGAACAGCTTCTCAGACGGACACTGCACGTGATAATAATTTTAGTAAAGCTTCTTTCATATCCTCATCCAACCATATTTACGTTTCAATATTTTATAATCAAATTTTTTACTCCGAAGATACATGATAACAGATCACGTAAACTGTTCAGGGCTACTGGCATTATGACTGCCCGGTGTACGGGGGGTGGTAAACCTTTTTTAAAATGACTTCTTTTTACGAAACCAAAGTGCGAAATATGTGGAGAAGGAATACATGTTTCCATAAAGGCACATCCAGCTCAGAAAATAGGGGAGTTTATGTATTTCTAACTAGGGACGACAATCACAACAGAACAGCTCGGCTCCCACAGCATTCCCACAAAAGTAGAGCGATCAGATTGACTCCTTCAGAGATTCTCACAAGTCAAGCTGTAGATAGTGAAATGTCACAAGTCTCGGTCTAGCTGCGAAGCATCAACAGCAGGACATTGCGGGGCCAACTGCTGTCCGGGACTACCGGTCGTTCCGCACAAGTAAAGTAAGGTAAAGTCAATTGACGTTGGCTCTCTTAATGTCATGAAGGCATAAGGTTTAGCAGATTCATCGCGTTATGCATTCTTATCCGTATCCGCGAAAACAAGAATGCACGGACTGGACACTTTGGTCAGAAAAGAAATCATTTTCCTCTGCCTGGAATCGAACCAGGATTCGTCAGTCTCCATCCTGTATCCTAGTGACGATACCGAGAGCTATGCTGTTGCTCCTGTCTGGTATAAACATTTTATTGTCTACGATTTATGTAAGGGCGCTCTCCATAGCTTACAGTATATGGCAGACGGCTCTAACCGCAGCTCGCGGACATGTTGTTCGCAGCATATTGTAATGTCACCCGTGGCGACATTTTAAAAAAGAAAATATCTTTTAACCATTTCCCTGGAAATCCGAGATAAAACACCGAAGAAATTTTAGAAAAATATAAGCTGCTTATGTATGGAGACGTACAGGACTGGGAATAACGGAATTATATTTAATAATGTATTAAAATTAGCGCTATCCTGGCCTGGGTTGTGAATACCATACTTTTATATATTTTTCCTATTATTATCAGTACATATTTTTATTGCACGTGACGAAAAGTAAAATACGCAGGTAAAATTACGGAACAAAAGTATAATTATTCACTCCTCATTCTCTTATGTACTGAATTTCATGTTGCCTATATGCAGGCTAAATCTTTCCAAAGTTGCTCGCACCACATTAAACGTTGAGGAGGCTTGATATGTGGCAAATGGTGGGATGGCTGTCGAATGCTAAATTAGAAAGGATGTGTGAAAAATACAGCCGTGGTATAATCTGAGACACCATCGCTGAATTTGCTTGGTAGGATCAAGAAATACCACGAAAGCCATCAATACGTTTAGCCAATCATCGGCATACAATTTGAAATAGGACTTGTCAAATGCGAAAATGCAGTACCTAACCGCAACGTTTGTTACCGTACAGTTGAAATTGCGCAGTAACACAGCTAATGTGTGTCTGTTGACTTCACACTGTCCATGTAAGAACAATGAAAAAGAAAGCGGCGACAAAATAACCCCAAATTCCTCATGAATCGCCGTACATAGGTTTTCTGCGACGTTACTAAGTACATAAGAAGACCAGAGGTTTTAGTCATTATGACGAGCGGTAAAAACTTCGGTAGGCTAGTAAGCAACACCGGAGACTTTGCGTTATTCACAATGCAGTGTCAACCTAATTCCAAGGAGCCGAGCTATTCCTGATGAGACTGATCCTTGTCATAAGCCATGTAAATACATTTAACATCCTCACAACCTATTTATTTCAGATCCATTTTTGTATTATCCTCCTAGTACTTTTTTTGCCGAGAAAAAATTTCTTAACATAGTCTTTGCACGCTGTTATTATATCCGTGCTGTAATTTGTTTTCTCAATAGACTGTTTGCTCCAAAGTCAATCGTTCTCTTGAAAACAGTAACAATTACACAAGTTTCCCTTCTGGTAATTTTCTTGTTAAGTTTTTGTGTAAGTTAGAACTAAATTTATCAAAATATTTAAAGAATATTTTGGTTTGTTGCGGTAAGTGTATGTATTTTGAACTTCCCTTTCATGTCTTTTGTTTCAAGATACCTTTTATATTTGTACAACTTAGAGGTCGGTTTCATTATTGCCAACAATCCCATTATAATTATTACTTAAAACATGGCACACAGACGACCAGATGTCACCATTATATAAAGAACACTTTACGATCCTATGCATGTTACATATGTTATTAATACACAGTTCCATTTGGTTTCGTATTAAAACAGGAAACTTCGAAGGCGAGGACAATACAGACAATATGCCAGCCGACATCAAAATAAGTACCTAGGGTAAAACATTAGCAAAAGCAAGGTCTTTAGGAAGAAGTATTACATTAATATCGTGCGGCATTATGTGCTATTGTAAAAATGACAATAATGAATCGTTCTTAATTTCTAGAGGAAGTTTGAAAATGCCTCAATGGAAGAGCAAACCCATGGTTTTTCTTTCATAATAATTTTTAACCTATTTCCAATAACAATGCTGAATGCTACATATCAACTGAAATTGCTTTTAATGACGTTCAGAAGACTTGATTGCAATAATATTTAGAAGCAGGTTATTTACTCATCGAATTTTTTTTTTTAATTTTACGTAATGAAAGCAATCATATGCCAAAATAAAACCATGTTCAGTTTTAAGAACCATGGGAAATGTGCTGTAAATTTCTAACACGTCCGCCGCTGACCTAGGACTTATGAGGTACTTCTGGAAAAAAAAAAAGTTTTTAATTTCATAAATGAATGAGCTGTTCACCCATCGGACATTATTTTCAACAAGACAGAGTCTGGACACACAGTTTTAATAATACTACGGATCATTTATACATTCGGTTCAATAATTGTGTCATTTCAGATTGTTATCATGGTGGATTGCGAGTGTGGTGGTGTTGACCCTGCACTCTGTAGCTGTGAATTTTTGTGATTCTTTCTTGTGAAGTTTTCCTAAGTACCATACCCATTCAGTCTTCCCCAGATTATGGCAGATCTGAAGAATGAATTACACAGTCACTAAAAATAATGTCACTGATGTCGGGCGTAGGGTGCCAAACTACCTTGTGTCACTTTGTTGTGTTGGAAGGTCGAGATATTGAGCAAGCGTAGGTCGTCGGGTGACATCAAGGTGAATAAGTACAGCCAACATGAAAAAAGTTTAAAGATTTTCTGTCAAGTGCCTATAGCAACTATGAATAAGAGCTCACTATTTTCGCAGGGCGGTTAGCAGGAGTGTGAAGTGAGAATATGGTTTGAATATAAACCTGAAAATTTATCATTCTGTGTTTGAGGTTGACAAGACTAGCTGAATGTGTCCTGAGAGCTTCCATACTCTTGTTCGATGCAAGCTTATTTATTTTCACTTTGCGGTACAGAGAGACGTAGTTATTAAGACGTTTGGTAGACAGGCACCGTATATTTCAGTACAGGTGTACCAACGTTTCGGTAAAGAGGTATCAGAACTTTAGCATAGACTACCAACTTCTCGATGGAAAGGTGCCAACATTTCGGCAGATAGGTACCAAACCTTCAGTAAACAGGTAAGCTCTCCTAAAACAAGTCATGAAGACTCAAAGAAGGGATGGAATGTCGGGCTTCCAAACTTACTTGGACATGCGGAACAACCAGGGCGGCAGAGATATCAGCTCTACGCTCCGGCCGCACTTTTCTCTGCATGTACAAAACTATTTCCCAGTTTTGTAGAATGTTTTTGGGATTGCGTTTAATTTTTCGCATTTTTCCGTAACCGAAACGAAGTCTTAGAGCTTTTGTTTCAGTATAATTTTCTGACTCAAGATTAACACACTTTAACATGTTTTTAGCCGCAACAGCTGGACATTTCCTGTTTTGCCAGTGGCAGTTTTTTGTATTTATAAGTGGGTTATCATTAAAATAAATTATTCCTTATCTCTTTTGCAAGCACAACCCATTAAACTCGATGACACACGAAGTTAATATTTTTATCAAACAAGCTAATAAGCTGTGTTAGGTACAATTAATGAGATGCCTTGCCGTTTATTCAGTAACCTTGTAGATATTATTTCGCAGACAATACATAGTGCAAAAAATAGAAAATATTATTTCAAACATATATAGAATCAGTGATCAGGGAAATGAAAAGCGCCGTCCAAGAACGCACGCAAGGTCCTAGACAGACAAAAAATTACAACAGAAGTCGCCTTGATCGAAGACATGAACCATCGAAAACAAAAAATTTCACCATATTATGTATTTTTACGTACCCCCCAATATTTCCGTTCATTAGACGAATATTTAATTACCGGAAACTGAGAAACTCTTTAGAGGACAGTGGTTATTATGTCTGCCACCTGCTATAACATACATATCCCTGAATTCTGGCCGCAAAGGCTGCATGGTTCGCATGGTTCTAAGGAAACACTACGCTATAAAAATGCACATATCGTTTCCATGGGAGAACTTTAAGGAAAGAACCCCGTTGCAAGAAATAGACCTAGATGGAATGATATTAAAATAGCTGAAAATAACTGAAGAATAAGAACCAACTAGATGTCAATTATTATTTTATTGTACTTCTTATAGGCTCCAACATGTTTCGGGCACTACTATGCCCATCATCAGGAGCTCACGATTATAATGTTGATTATCACATTGGTCGTTTTGTTTTGTAAAGATGGAAGGGATAGCGTTAATGTAAATTTATGGTTCTTAGTGGCGTGTATTCGGTATGAAGTTTTGGTAGTTCTTTGTCGGTTGGATATAGCTGAGAAAGTTTTTCTATTGATTTTTATAGTTGTGATCTTTTGTGCGTGGTAGTCCTAGTGTCCCCTTGTGTATGGCGAGTTTTTTTTTATAGAAATAGGATGGGAGAGTTAATCTCATGCGAAGATGGAAACAAAGCTTGGGGTTCCACAAAATGCTATTAGTGTTTTGAATACCGAGACACTACAGATTTTCGAGGTGCCTGGTGCGCTGAGTTAATTGGTTAGTTAGTAGGACACAGTCAAAAATTGATCTTCGTGTGATGTGGGAAGTAGTCTGTAAATATTATTTACACGAATTTCAGTCTTTGTAAGGCTTTCGTGCTTCCAGATGTTATGACGATTAAATGTGACGTTACGCCATAATTATGTCTTCAATAAAAATAGCATCACTACACGCTCACAGACAGTTCAGTTCATCTCTGTTATTTGTCATATCCTGGCCTGCCTTCCTGGAATCCACAAAAGCTACATCATGATACTTCTATAACACTACTTAATTAGTAAAGAAGCGGAGGTCTCCTTTGTAAGTCAAATAATTTACCGTTGAAAACCGAAGCGCGTATGTAAAAGCTAAATCAGATATATGAGTACAATGTGGGCCTCAATTTAAATAAAAATTACTACGTTTTCTTCGAAAAATTTTCGCTTCGAAAAGTGTTTAACAGTTCACGCTCCAAATACGCCTAGAAACGGACTCTATACTTTATATAATGCCCGATATTTTTGCCCGATATTAACCAAAACTCCAAAAAACTCCGTGGCCTTAGTCCGCACGCGAACTAT
>Ga0136643_10005563_pt1 | contig 17799 bp, 7 predicted proteins | sample TergutLab28metaG_FD_96883 | JGI IMG/M metagenome (GOLD analysis project Ga0136643, IMG submission 96883) | Labiotermes labralis P1 segment gut microbial communities from Petit-Saut dam, French Guiana - Lab288 P1 (version 3) (version 3) | ecosystem: Host-associated > Arthropoda: Insects >...
GCTGTTGAGAGTGTAGCTGGCTAGGTGTTTGTCGTATGCTATATAATGTAATGAGGGACTGGCCAGTCCCTCATTACATTATATAGCATACGACAAACACCTAGCCAGCTACACTCTCAACAGCTTATTCCCACACAACATGACATGCTGCCACAATACCATGTTTACAGAAACGAATTAAATTGTGAATGTTACAATATAACTTCAGCAAGGAGAAACATAGCTCCCTGATGATTATCTAAAAAAGATCGAAACATGTCGGAGTGATTTTAATTGTTTTTAAGTGTTTTTATGTGGAATTTATGTAAGTGCAATTGTTGGTTAATAATTGAAGTGATTCTACTAAATCCACGGTGCAACAATAAGGTTTATGATAAAATGTGTTTTATACATATGCATTTGTTGGGTTTGTTGCTTAAGGCAACTTGGCAGTGTACTGTATTCTTAGTACTCTTTTAAAGTTAACCTGATGATGATATCAAAAGCGATCGAAATAAGTTAGTAATTAATTGTATGTGATAGAACATATGTTTTACATGTGCATTAGTTGGCCCTTCTACGCGAATTTGAATATTCGTATAATGTACGGATATGGAAGTATATACTATCTGTAGCTTTAACCCATGCACAGAGCGTGGTAATACCGCTTAGGTCCCAACATATTTCTCTGAACTTCAAATAGCGAAAGTGTTCAAGATATTATTTTACAAGACAAAAGATGTAATTACATATATACTTTATTTTTGAAAACGGTGTAAAATGTATAATTCTGAAATCTACAATAATACGCAAAATTATCACATCCCAGCATAAGAATTTACTTAAACCTGTGCTGTTTACGATAGCTGTTACAGTAAAGTAAAGTCCCGCTCTTACAATAGCAGTGAGAACTCTGACAGAAGATGTGCTGACCAAGAAGGGATGCAGCTGGGATTCAAGTGCAGTCGTGGGCATTTGGTTCACTTTATCACGTTGAGAAAGACTCTTGGGCACTGAAATCCTATTTAACTGTAGTACAGCTCCAACTCTCTTGTTTCAAGCGACCAGAAATTCCAGTCAGTAAATTACAGTAGGCAAGAGTGTATGAAGCTCTACTTTGCTCCTCCTACACGCATTCGTGGTGAGATATATACTGACACCACAAATTGATTCAACTGTTAGTTCAGGAATAAAAGGCAGTCAATTTTCTCGCCTTCTACATCCCTCTATGTGGACTACTATAGGCACATACATATCTCTGTTTTCAAGCTTCGAGAAAAAGTTAATTTTGTTATTGCTATCAACTTCAGCAATCGTGAACAAGTACATTCAAATAAGGAGTGCATCTTTGTAGTAATGGCTAATAATGTTTGTAACCAAAGGGACCGACCCTAAGCCTCAAATCTAAAAGTAGCAAGTGCTTCATAAAACTGTGTACAGTGATGCTTTCCTCCCAACTTTATTTTTTTTTAAAACGTGACATTTACACCTGCGGTAGAGACACTATGAATGTGGGGTAAGTCCATAGGAAAGCCTCTATTTTTACACGAAAATATAAAAAGGACTAAAATTTTGGAACACAATATTTGTTTTCAAGAAGGACCAGAACTCAATACGCAGCGTGCAGGTTGTCCTGGATATTTTACACTGGGGCTTTTCGATCTTTAACCTTTTGGCGCCGGAATTATTTTTTTTAATTTTAGCACACCCTGTATATAAAATATGAATAATACAGGAACCAAATACGTTAGAATTAATGAAAAAACTGCATTTTGAAGAGAAAAAGAACGGAGAGAATATAACATGTTTAAAATATTCAGTACCTATATTTGTTGAATAAATATATAAAATGCAACTTTAGAGGTTAGCGGTGCGGTACGACCACTATAGTCGACATTAGGCGTCAAAAGGTTAAGTTTGGTCTTCTTGTTAAATTTTGCGGACAATATTGAAAACTACACATTTGCTAATTACAGATTTTCCTCGTATAACTACTATATTATGACTACAAGCTTAAGGCTGTATATCTTCAAGGTTAATTTCTGGAAAGACGTGTAGGTGGCCGGAGATGAAAGCCAATAGAATTTCAATGCAACAAGCGAAGTCAGGACAACCAGTCTCGAACATGAGGCCGACTAACATAAATTCCTTGGTCGGGTGGCTTAGAGGCTGCACAACTTGCACCATAGCACGTCGGGAGTTTGCGTTTCGTAACGTTTTGTTTGCAATTGGATAACAGATAATGCAGAACGTGACTTCGCACGAATTTTTCGTCTCATAGACAATAAAAGCGACGTTCCTCAGACCGATGACCCATTTACAAGTCAGAATCACATACAAGGATAAGAACAAAAGCGAAGTTGTCCCTGCGGTTTAGAAAAATGCCAAAATATGGGCTACATATGGTGCAACTCCCTGCATTTATAACCTCGGCTTTAGATAGAAGAGAATAACCACTCAGACACTTGGATGATTTACTTCCTCTGCACCCACTGGACATGACGCCGGGTGGCACTGACTTCCTACACTGAAGTGTTGGTGATGCGAAAATTTCGACATCTATCGAAAGTCGAAAACCGGTCTTTCAGTCCGAAGCCTATCACTTTAATGTCTGACCTATGTCGGCTAATAAGGGCGTACTGAACGTATCGCTAAATGGCGTGTAACTGAAAATAACTATACACAACAAATGTAGCACAACGAATTAATTCATACATGGATATTGACATTTTCCAAATTCTGGTAATACACGCCACTCTGCAACTACAGCAGAATTCGCTAGGAATACTTTTAGAATGTGTTTTGGGACAGAATAAGTGAGGGCTTAGTAAGTGTGTTCGATAACCACAGTATTATCTGAGTGTTTTAGGCTGCTAAATTTAATAAACTTATCAGTCACCTGTCAAGATATTAACCAGTATTTCCGCCAATAAGACTGACAACCTTACCACCATCCTGTGCCGTTGTCACGAAATCTGGGAACCTTAACTTCCTGGAAGCTTGTGGGCCCCTCCGGGCCTGTAACAGGACTGCTTTACCTTTTACCTTCCCTAAAGAAACAACAATCCAGTTGTTAGTAAGGTTGTCAGCCTAACGTACCGGTTCCTTAGGGAAGACTGAGTAAAAATTGAATTAATTACATTAGTGTCATGATGTTTAATAAGCATGCCTTTTTTACCCGAAATAATGTAAAAATATGGCGCTGAATGACACACTATATGTTAAAATGAAATCATATATAATAATTAAAATAACAAATCTGTTTTAAAAAGGGGGTTAGAAATTTATTTGATATGAAAATATATCTAGGATAAACTCGATGTCACGTGGTTTCAGGTATGAAGGAACGCAACAGTTACCATTCGTTCTATTTCGATCATCGTATTTGTCATACGAACACGCCAGGGTACGTGTTTTTCTCTTCTCTTTCCCTCCACTCACTCATTACATTCCTCTGTTGACGCGTCTGTGTGTTTCCTCACCGTAATTCCCCGCACACCACGCCTTCAATGTTAGTTCAGCTACATGCATTAGTTGTGCCGTTAACTGATGCGAAACGTCGACACGTATCTCTGGACAAATTTCTGATCTACATTGTTTGTTTATGACCAAAGTGTCCTTTGGTTTGATCACCCTGAATCCCCCACAGAGAGTACGAAACCTTATGCGTTGAAGAGAGTCGTTTGTGAAATTTTTAGCAAATGAGTAAAGTGGCTTCCGTTTCAGCACATTTTGAATATATTCAAGGATTGTCACCGCATTCGAGACAGACACGTAATATATTCATCGTCATCAAGTGACCTGAATAAGGTGTTAATTAAATAGAGGTGTTAAAGTTTCCTGTTCAAAGGTTTCGTGATTTTCTAAAGTCGGTTCCTTTCTAAACTTTTAAAACAAAAGTTTTAAAATGTTATTTCCTCTGCACCACGGTGGAAAGGAAGTAAAATACACATAAAGAATGTAAAAACAAAATGTATAAAATTGTATTTATCGTTGCACCGTGCATTTTGTAGTTTATTTAAGTAACACACCAATAAATGTACATATATAGTCTTTAATAATCTAAAATTTATATTAAAACACTTAAAACGCTCCTACATGTTTCGATCATACGATCAACCTCAGGGAGCATACTTTGTTCCTAGGTAATTTTACAGTTTAAAACACTCAATGAGTGTTTCAAACTGTAACTTCAGCAAGGAACAAAATATGCTCCCTGAAGATGATGGTATGTTCGAAACATGTAGGAGAGTTTTAAGTGTTGTAATGTAAATTTTAGATTATTAAAGACTATATATGTGCATTTGTTGGTGTGTTACTGAAATGCATAAAATTATTTTCATGCATCTAATTTTTTTGTTTGGTACATGAATAGGCGTTGCAACGCTAATGATCAACATTAACTCTTTATCTATGTATTCTTATAGGCAGTTTCAAAATCGTTGTTTATAGGAAGTGATGTATTACATCCCAGTCTTCTTACGAGAGTCTCTGAGTGTCTATGTGCAAAGCAATATCATATGCCCGGCGATGGAGCTGACATCAGGGAATTTTTACCATTTACCGAAAGTTACACTTAGTTTTGTGAGTAGATGGCTAAACGTGGATCCGAAAGAGGAATTAACTTACATAGGCCTAAATGTGGCTGGGAGGATGTAGGAAATGTGTAATGAAATAATGTGTGATGAACTGAACTGTATTCAACTGGCTCAGAATAGTGTTCATTGATATGACCTTAAGAACAGGCAGATACTGTACCCTCAGAACGGAGGCAGGAGATTTTTCTCCAACGTTCAAACTGCTCGGCGTCATTTCCCAAATTCCATTATCGTAATACGATTATGAAAGTTTGCTCTACATGCAATTTGGAGAATATATCGGACAAATTATCAACAATTTTTTTTCTCAAGTAATGTTGTCGTCGTACTTATATCATTCTGGTCCGAAGGTAAATTTTATTACTTTTGGATTAACGTACTTATTTTAGTTAGGAATGCAATACAGTATATACACCACTAAATAGTATACGACATTTTGTACGCTCCCATATACACACAAAAAAAGGAAAATGACAGTTTATACCCCTTCCTTAACTCTTCGCAGCAAATGCCACTACTGAGTCGCGACTGCTTCGTAGTCTGTGACAGGCGTCCTACTGTACGTTTCTCACCCACATATAAAGTTTTCATCAGTATAATAAATTTGCCCTATATCTGTATTTGTGTCAGGCTCATCAAGTAGTCAAAGCAACGAGCAATCAACAATCCAACAACGAATTACTTGTCCTCTGCTTTTGACAGTGTGTCATTGAATAAAATAATAATAATAATAATAATAATAAAACGAGTAACTTAATGGTAGTGTATTAAATGACAGTTTACCGCTAATGCCACTGCCAAGATCGATGTTGTCAGCGATATCGGTTACAGCTAGATTCATGTCTCATTAGAACAAAAACAAGTGTAGTGCGTTCTGTTATACGTCTTTCTTGTACGCCATAGCCCACCCAAGCTTTAGCTGGCAACGAATAAATTTATTGCGCCATTTCCTTTGAATTTGTTGATACATTATGTGCTTTTGTCTTCGCTCATGCTTCCAAAGTCATACGCTCCTAGTTTCTTGTGGAAATAAGAGAAGTAAATTGTAGAAAATATGGCTGTTACAGTTAATATGTTGCATGAATCTGAAGCAACAGCGTAATTAAAATCTGTCCTTGGAGCAAGAAATACACCTCCGAAACCTCACAAGAGTAAGTGACGTAATTGGAATTCCCTGCGTCCTTTGTACAAACTGCAGGAAGTGGAAACATATTATGGAGGTTCCCTTATTCCGTAAGTTTACAGCATTTCCGAAACTAATTAGCAGGTTTCGTTTAGTTTCGGAGAGTGTAAACTTATTTTACAAGAAAGTAAATCAGAGCGTCTGCAGATACCGCGGTCCATCTCATGGAATCTGTGCGCTTGATATCAAACACAGAACGCGGTAAGGAGCGTAACTTTTGCCCTACTTTGTATTTAATAAAATAAAAGAAAATAATTTTAAGTCTATGCTATTTAACAAGTGTTATTTAATGTTCTTAGCAAGTACACGTTTGTTCTGCATTAACTGATTATGGAAGATAATAATTAAGTAATACAATTGCGAAATTTATCCACTCCCCTGGCACACACCTGTCTGATTGCTGCACTCCTCTGGCACACACCTGTCTGATTGCTGCATTCCCCTGGCACACACCTTCTGATTGTTTCACTCCCCTGGCATACACCTTCTGATTGTTTCACTCCCCTGGCATACACCTTCTGATTGCTGCACTCCCCTGGCATACACCTGTCTGATTGCTGCACTCCCCTGGCATACACCTGTCTGATTGCTGCACTCCCCTGGCACATACCTGTCTGATTGCTGCAGTTTAACAGAAAAATCTATAAAATCCTTGCCCGAAGCATCAATATTAGCGTCCTGTCAAAAACTTTAAACAGTCAGTTCACCTCACACAACCACATATTAATCTTATTCGGTGCTAAATATACTGTGCCCTGGGATACAAAATTACGTACGAACTAAACAGTAAAATGTTAATTTTGCAAATGAGGTACGCAAGAAGTATATCCTCTTACAAAGCGAGTTCCCCACAGAGTGTCATTTAGGGCTTCATCTTTCAATTTCCGAAGGTCATCCAGTATCTGCTTACATCTTCTTCCTCGTCTTCCCGTCAATTCCGAATTTTTGTCTCTCTCGTCTTCAACAACGTGCTTGTGAAGACAGTTCCTACGCAAGATATGACCATTCCAGTAAGCCTACCTTCGTTTATATATATATATATCCTTACTTACATTAATCTTTGTAAAGTTTATTGTTTTATCATCAGAGAGGCAACTCTCGCACACGGCAAAGCAATATTCCACGACGGAACTTGCAAATTCGAAACGGAAACACAAGCTATGACCTCGGCTCGGTCTTTCTTTTGTTTGGGAGAGGATTCGCATCGCCTTCTTACTTATCTCTCTGCACAGAAGCAATTTAACTTACTCCGTCTGTTTGCGTTGTTTTGTTAACTGGAAATGAGAACATTAATGGAGATAACTTTGGCAACAAAGCGGCTGGTTAGTTCCTCCAACAAACTACACAACAATCACGCAACTTCCGCCACACAAAAAAGAAAGCAATTTCACAAGACGCGTTGTTAAGTTCGAGTCTGTCAGGAACTAGTCTACAACTGATAGTTCGACTACTTCAGGGCACAGGGTCGCTTTTTGCTTGTTGCGTCGTTGGAAATGCGTAATGCGTAGCTTGGGATATTGAATGACTTTTCTTGTGCGACGCTTGTCTTAATTTTGACGGAAGCCGGTGGCGATTTTAACATTTTACCTTTTAAGGAAAATAAAGATACAGATTGTGATCGTCTGTTTGTGACATCATGCACTCTGGTAGGTGGACAATGATGTGTCGAAGGGACATTCTGCCTTCTTGTTCAGGACAGAAGCATGTTTCTCCCAACTGTCAGCACCCAACTACTGTATTACAAAAGTCACAATTTGGTTAGCCACTACAAGAAAGTCTTATCTGGCGAACGGACGACAATTCACGGCTGTTTCATTACTGAAATATCCACTATTCAATTCCTGTTCGAATATCATGTTAAGAGGACAAAATTTTCTCGTGATATTCGGTCTGTCTCCAGGAAAATTTCGTCGTGAAGTTCGAAATCACGAAATAAAACAGGTCTTCATATTGAACCTGTGTCTTTATTATTCTGTCCACAAGTTGCTGATATCTAGTTTGCCAGCAGCTGGCTAGCAGGACAGACAAAATAATATGTATGGTTGTACAGAACAGGGTCTGAAACCTATGTTCGGAGGATTTACGGAAATTATTAGCAAAATGTCTAGCAAGAACTCAGGAAAATGAAGTAAGAACTGAGCAGTTGCTACAAAAGGAACATTTCTAGATTTTTGTGTTCAGTCTTTTATGTCAGAATATCGAAATCTTAGGTACTTCGATATGATGGGATTTTAGTGTGGATATGGGAGATCCAGGCCGATCCCAGTAGCCACGCTGTCTGAGGTGAGAGTCTGCGGTCGCTGGATTTTTGGGATTGCGGGTTCGAATCTTGCCGGGGTCATGGATGTCTGTCTCTTCTGAATGCTATTTCGTACCTGGCGGAGGTGTTTGTGCGTCTGGCTGATCACTCGTCCAGAAGAGTTCTACCGATAGTGGCGTGTCTGAGGGGAACCTGGCCCAATAGGGGACTTGCATCATGGAAATAGGGACATCAAGAATAGTTAATCATTTCTAGAGTAATCATCAGTATCTTCCAACCGGAAGGCACAGGAAGCCGAAGTTATTGAGAGCGATGTTAGGGAGGTTAGATAGACCCGCCTGGATGGTGTTCGGAGACTGGCAATGATATTCAACTACAAAGTCAGTGGATGTTTGCTTAGTTTAACTACTAGATTATTGACAAGACTGTGTTAGGAGTAATGACGTGTGCATCAGAAACAGATGATTAAAGTGCAATGTGGCATCCGATGAGGCAGAGAGGCATTATTCAGTCAGGCGCTACTCCAGTATTCGGGAGAAAATCCCGAAAAAAAAATCTATGTTGGGCTAAACCTGATTAGGTTGACCGAGTTAAGATTTTCTGTCGATAATTTTAAAAATCTTGGTTAAAGACAGTCAGATAAGAAGTCTAGTCAGCGACTACTGAGAAGTGGATGCAGGTGCGTTTCGTTCTCATCCATCTACTGGAACCAAGATTACGTAAATTCAGCATGAAGTCGGAGTGTTATTGGGAATATTCAAAACTCGTGTATGATTTGACTTTTCTATCCTCCCTCCCTCACATCTTATACATTTTCTCTTACTGCTTCCAACTCGGAAAACTTGTTCCATTTTGCCCTAGGCCAGAGAAGCACATGCCACAGCTCGACGTAAAATTGTACTCAGTTCGAGATAAAAATGGAAGGGAAGAAATGAGAGAAAGCTAAGAGTAAAGAAACAAAGGAACAGATGAAGGATTAGACTTTGTACTATATCATCTCCTACACAGTTCATACTAGAGTCTGTGACTTACGTTGACTTAATTCTATGACCAGTCACGCCACGAAGTAAAGTATAACTTCATTTTGTAATGAAAAATAAATAAAGATAAAACATAATTTATTCTTTTCAACAGTAACATTGAGGCTTTAAACTCCACTATGTATGAAGTGTGGATACATATCACGTCAGGCAAGGGCAAGATATGCGTACAAATGCATGTGTGGAAAATCTTAAGAGGCAAGAAATCGCGGGAGAGCAAGATAAAGGTTGGAGGATAATGCTGAATTGGCTGTTAGTTAATATTTAAAAACTGACTCAAATCGCTCCAGAAATGGAGCTTAGAATGTTACAGCAACATAGAATTTGCATTACAAAACACTCACATTTAAAAATTCCGCCGAAATCTATTTATTTGGAAACTTCATACCGACTAAACAAATCCACTGAATTCAGTATTGCATCTTTTCGTAGTATTCGACGAAGTATACATGAATATTGGCAAAGCGCGAATATATATCGATAACAGCAGAAAAAAATATAGTTCGCTTAACCTTTTGGTGCCCGAATTATTTTTTTTAATTTTAGCACACCCTGTAAATAAAATGTTAATAATACAGGAACCAAATATGTTAGAATTATGAAACAAATTGCATTTCGAAGAGAAAAAAACGGAGAGTATGTACTATGTTTAAAATATTCAGTACCTATATTTGTTGAATAAATATATAAAATGCAACTTTAGAGGATAGCGGTGCGGTACGACCACTAGAGTTGACATAGGTGTCAAAAGGTTAAGTCTGATAATATCAACTAATATCTGAGATATAATATTATATTTTATTAAGTCCATCATACCATGCAACAAAACACTATACATATTTTAGGTAACGCCCAAAATAAAATTATTACCTCAGTCTTGTCCCAGATATTTTTAACAGTGGTTTCGAAATTTCATTCTCCTCTCCCTGTCTTCTAATATTTCGATACTTCCTCACTTTTATAATTTTAAATTTTCTTATTGTTATTTAATTAACAATATTATCATATTTTATTTTCATTATATTTCACTCTCAATGTAACAAAAAATTAGGACAAAGAACACAAACATAAGAAGGAAAGTAATAGAAAGTATATAGATTTTGTATTATAATTCAGTTATTATTTATTAACGTGCTGGTTTGACAACGCACTGGCCAATTATAAAAGTATCATAAAAGAAGGCAGTAAAAATAAAGACAAAAACCCCAATAAAATAAAACGCTGAGTACATTACGAGATAAACAGCAATTTTTGCAGATAAAAAGTAATATTTGCAGCTCTGACGTGCTTCCACTTGATTACTCTTGTACCTGAGCAGTGAAAAATCTCTGAGAAGTCTAGGATGACTATTCCATTAGAGAATGCAAAAAAAGGCTTAAAAATTGAGGGGGATTTTTTAAATAAAGAACGCTTTTCGACTCCAAAAGGTTTGCCCTCCTCTGTAATTTACACGCTTGCATGTATTGCATGGAAATCAAACAGAATTTTAACAACCAGGACCCTATAAAATCACTGTGTTATTTACAGCAACTGCTATATGTAAGTAGCTACCCACAGAACCTACAAGCCTTGCAACAAACCACATAGACGTTACTATTGAACAACAAAAATGAAGTGCCGGTAGCAAGGGCGATGCTCTTGGTTTCGTAGGAATCTTTAGAAGCAGTTAATCAGATATGGTATTTTGTTTCTACAACAAATGGACTTTTAATGTCGTGTGTCATTATAGAACACACAACTCTTCTGTTTCAGTCTGTTCTCTGATTTTAGTGCTGGACACACAAAAGAACGTCTGTATGGTTTAGGTCACGTGTCTTAACCACTAGAAAAAGACGTCGTGCAGTTTGATAAGAACTGCAGTTCAGCTTTCTCAGAAGAAGAAAAATTACATTCTGCTTCACCTGAGGATGAGCTATTTGAATATTTGAGAATTTTCAAGGATTATTTCGAAGCTCATTCCATTTTGGCTGCACTTATTCTGCAAGGTCTTTTCTTCTCTTTAAGGGATTACACGAAATGCAGAAGTCCAAGGAAGAACTGAGCTTGAAAACCTAATGATCATTCAGTTCATCATATAATTCTTTCTTTTTTAGAATCTGAGATCTCAGAAAAGTTCATGACAGCTCGTCGACGAACAGAGAGAGCAATTCAGCACACGACCTCACATAAACTTTTGTAAGACCCATTTCATCATTATTCACCCATATACTCTTGCGTCTCATTCCTTCCATTTTACGACTAAAACTTCCTTTGCATTTTCATATGAATTGTTGGGTCCCTATCACCACAGTAAAACAAGACTGCGGGTGATGGTGGGGAATACTGCCTTCAGATGTGGAGGGTAGCTGCTAATGTACTGAACAAATAGTCGCACACAACGAAGTGGTCCTCCATCTCGAATTTTGAGCGAGGTGTTCGGAAGTCATCGAAGTAAAAGACCACCAGCACGTTACGAAATATTACACAAGGCTTTAGATGTGGACCAATTCATCGAAACGGACTGCACAACGGAAAATTGACATGAGATTTCGAATTTGGAATTTGAAAAGTCTGTGACAGCTGAAGTTGCCTCAAAACAGCCCGCAACATAATTCGAATCGTATAAATAAATTTAGAGGAACACAGAAAGTCAGGCGGGAGAAAGACTACACTTAATTACAAAGTGTATTGTGCCATTGCACAACTCTCTAGCCTTACACTCTCATTAGTGTTACTATTGTCGTTTTGTTTTACTTTTATCCAGAGTTCTTATTTTGGTACAGATTTTGCAAACGTTAAACTTCAGGATTATCAACCAAAAATTCCGCATTTACTGTATATTTTTAATTTTGGATGTTACAAATTATTTCGGCCCAGTGCTGTTATATGCAACGAGTAAGTATATTTATGATTACTTATTCTCCGAGTTTCGTATACTTTTCTCTAGTGATGCAATAGATATCACCAACAAATACAACAGCAAAGACATTTAGCTTGCATGGCTTATTATCTTTTATTCTGAAAATATATTACCTCCGAAAAACGTGCATTATCAAGGTGTATTATCGTACATATCAGCACCAATTCGGGATTTAAGGGTATTGGTAGCGTGTATCCGCCCGAGTTATTATTATTATTATTATTATTATTATCATCATCATCATCATCGTCTCCTTTATGCAGGGTATTTATACTTGTATTCCTGAGACAAACTGTGACCCCAGGGAATACAGTGTTGCAGCTATTCTGTTGTTACTATTCATGGTGTTTATATTGTTAGTTTCAGTGTTGAATCTATTGTACTTTTACATTAGTACTTTCCGAAGTATATGTGCATTGCCCAATATGGCTGCTTTCTGGTGTCCCTTGCCTTCACGTTTTCCTGGTATGTTGCTCACGTATTTTCTGAATGACTTTGAAATAGTCCCAGTCGCCCCTATTTTTACTGGTATCACCTTTGTTTTTACATTTCACATGCCCTGTATTTCTATTGTAAGTTCTTTATATTTTAGAATCTTCTCGGTTTCTTTTTTAATCACATTTCTGTCTCCTGAGATTGCAGCGCCTATTAACATACATGTTCTGTTTTCATTATCACGGATTATAATGTCTGGCTTGTTGTTGGGAATAGTTCTGTCAGTTTTTATTATTATTATTAATGTTTCAGGCAATTAGACGTATGGAATTGACGTATCCTTCAACGGCGCAATATTTATGCCCTTCCATTACATTCGTAAAACCGGCTCAGTAGTTGAAATAACGGAAATAACGACACAGATCTATCATGGAAACACAAACTACAGTTCCATTTACGAAGTTAATACGCTCTTGTGTCGGAGATAAGGCAAACTGGGGATTATAGCTCCCTTTCCACTTAAAACCTCATTTGGTCATTCTCTTGGCAATTTATAGATAAAAACCAATGTTCATTACAGCGTCCTTGGATATATATGAACTTCACATTACTGAAAAATCTTGACGTTTCCACAACATCCTAATATATATCAAGAGATCTGAAATAACCAGAGGGCTTGTTTCATTTCTCGTTCTAGAATCTTCCGTACACAACTCGGAAGAATTAGCCATTTGCATGAGGTTCAGAGTGACTCCTTCGCTACACTGTACACTTGTACCGCTCTATCATCAAGTGTAACTCCACTGAAACCAGAGCAATTCTTTCGAAACCTTCTCCAATGGAGCGTGAAGCCATGGGTCTTAAGGGCATTGCATTCAAAGTAGAAAAAGGGTAGAGCGACGCGCTGTATTCTGGCTGCTACAAATGTTAAGAGAGTAGACAGGACAAGAAGAAATTTGAAAGTACCAGAGAATAAAGGTTGCTAGAGTTCATTCAGAAAATGTACAGTCATGATATGTATGCCATCTGCTTGGCGCGTGTTGTGAAAATGCTGAAGAAATTCCGGATAAGTCTGTTACTTTACTTCTAATCGAAATGCTGATAATATTAGACGTGGTTTACAATTTTATTTCCGATGTCCACTACGGAAATAATACGTTTAAAGTTTAAAATTAGAAACATTACATCCTTCGTACCCTCAGCTGAATATGTGTGGAGAAAATACTGACTTTAAACTTACACTTGAATTGTGACTTAACCAAAGAGGGAGCTCGGTTTAAGTCCTAGGAGGGTCTATTTTGGATTTCGATAAAAAAAAACATTGGGACATGGCCGTTCTCTGAATTATTCTGTGATCACTTGTCAACAATTACCGTTTCATAAGTACTCCATATTATCCGTCTGTCACTAGAAAATGGGTAACAGTAACTCCACAGATCACAGATGCAACAGAGGTAGCCTGACAATGGCGCATACTTGGTCGAGCATTGCCCTTTGGTGCCTCTTTATGAATTAACTAGACACCATGGCTAGAATTTTTTTAAATCTTCCAGTTTTTAACTCAAATTATTTTATATAATATTATTTATTTTACATTTAAGAGTTTTGTTTACTTAATAATATTTATGGTGGTGACGTGGCAGACCTTCCATATAATGTGACACGTTCGTACGAAAAACTATTCTTTCGCAGAGACGTTAGCAGTAACATCGCGCGTCTAATCTGTGTCAACTTCATTGATGGCGTGGCAGGAATACATGGGTCACTGTATTTGGCCAGCTTGTTTTTTTTCTCGTGTGCTGATGGTACAGACTAAGAAGGTTTCATTTTAATCCGCCTACATCACTAGTTACCTGCTGTAAGTTTAATCTCGTGTCCATTTTCAGTAAGATAATTGTCAATACGACAACTAAAGGCGTATTTAAGACAAATTCTCTTTCGCTTCAGTGAGAGCTTTGCGGTGCAGCCTGTGACCCAGATCCGTTCCACCTGGTGCGAGTGGTTGGTCTCACAGTAAATCCTACGTAATGGTGCTGGAGCCATTTAGAAGTAAATATTGGATTTTACAACCCGAAATCTCTGCAACACCCCAATTACTCTCACGGCGAAAGCTTAGTCGAGTTGCGTGGTATTAAGTGACCGAAGCTACGGCCACCCGGTGGTTGTTCCCAGGCTTCGGTCACCGATGCAACCCCACACGAATACCCACAACACACTGGGCACTACGATATCCAATATAGTGCTGGACACAATTGTTGCTGCACTAATGCCTTTAGGAAGCGGACAGGCTTTCTTCTACTTTACGAAGACAAGTTAGCATGCAAGTTGTTCCACAGCGAATACTACAAACTAAATATAACGAGAAACGTACTGGATTTCATATCACAACTTTACAGTGTGCCATTCGGACAAAAAGTTTTTCTTGGAATAAAACATCCCGGTGTACTGACAGTACGAATTTCAAATATTAAGACATAATATAAATTATCGCAAACCTTTTAAGGCTCTTATATTTAACAAGTTGATGCATAAATTCTTTATTTTAAAACATTTTTTACTTTCCTCTACGTGTTTCGAGCACTATTATGCTCATCTTCAAGAGGACAATTGTATTAGTACAACATCTGATATCTTCACTCACAGGTTACGAGTTGACTCTCGTAATATGTGTAATAACAATCACCTAAAGAGAGTGACGATACCAGAAGCTGTACTAATACAATTGTCCTCCTGAAGATGAGCACAACAGTGCTCGAAACATGTAGAGGAATGTTATAAGTGTATTAAAATAAAGAATTTGTACATCAAGTTGGTAAAAAAAAGACTATCATTATATTAGGATGCACGGTCAACAAAACGTAAAAATTTTAAAGCTCTTCCGTAAAACTTTAATTTCTTTATTGTTATGACAATCTTACAGACAAATGAACGAAGATATCCCACCTTCCAATCACGCCCCACCATCGGCTACTTCGAAAACTTTGCACTAGAAAACAACACATATATCAGCTTGGAGGTCTTCAATTGGGGAGTCTGTGACTGTGCAAGTCATAGCTGCTGTGTTTTCCGTTTTTCCTCAGGGCTCTGATACTCTTTTTTAATGTTACTAGCCTGATTTTTAACCCTATGTATTTCAGCGGGCTATTCACTTATAATTTTCTCTTTGTTTATACTATAGTAATTTTACCAACACATTGCGTGACGAAGGTGTGGAATCCTCTGCACTGTTTTATACCGTCACACAATTTCGCAAGTCATTCCAGAGTCACGTGGTCAGCCGGGGCGTCTTTGCTCCACATTTGGGTACAGTCGCTCCACTGAACGATGAGTAAAGATGCGCCACTGATGTTTTAACTCACGTGGTTGGCCTATGTTCACACATAAAAGTGTATACTACTTCTTCATTGATATGGCAATGAAACACTACAAAATTGTCACTTATTTGCATATATATATATATATATATGTTATTTCCTCATTTTTATGTGTTAAAGAACGTGTTAAAATGGCACGCCTTCCCTCCTGCATTCATTCAGCCATCTGTCAATAACCATGCAGGTTTCTCTGAAACAAGGCTAACCAAAATTCTCATGGGAGTTTCCTCTCAACCAAAATTATCAAACTCAGGGTCATCATGTGTAACAAAAAGTCTCCATGGAGAAGTTCTCACTAGTTAGCGAATCATCCGTAGAAGAAAGTAAAAGCCAAAAGTATAAGCAATAATTACAAGAAGATGGTTCACAATCAGAACTAGGGTAGTTCTGATATAAAGGATGACAGAGACTGCTGTAAAGAATGTAAGGCATACTACTGTATAGCAAAAGAAAAGTGTGACTGGATAAAATGCCGAGTCTGTGAAATATGGTTGCATGAAAACTGCACAGTTTTCTCTAAAACCTGCATGTATAGCGAATGCAACAACCGTCATAAGAATCTTGAAAAACTCAAGAAAATCTACAAAGTAGCAAAAAGGAGTCTCATAGTGATACAAAATATAGATTATTTTATTTGACATCAGTTTTGTTTGCTACAGATCTATTATTTATATTGCATTATATGCGGGGCATCTTTCACCAAGCACATACCAAAGACTCCCTTGTGCATACCTTTTTAATTTTTATTGTTATTGGTAAATGAATTTGAATTTGCTATAAAGGAAGTGACTGCCATGTAGCAGAGACCCTACGACCCATTACACCTGTTACACGCCCAAATGTAACTCCTCTTGCTATACATAATTGTACAAATCTCTCAGAACAAAAAGTGGGCCACATTGCCCATTATTAGCTACACAAAAGGGCAACATCAACAAAAGTCATGCAACTTTGATCAAGTCGGTAATATTTTATTGGCTGGAGAAAGATGGAATAACTCGGTAAAAGCATCTGTGTTTAATAATAACCCAAATATGAGAGGAATGAGATCATAACTGTCTTAAAGCACTATCAAATTTTTATGATAATACTGTGCATATTTTTTACCACTTGCCCAATCATGACTTGCTTTTCGGTCGAAAATTATAGCTGTAATCTAAATCAGTACAATATGTTTTATTGATAAAGTTTTATGAGACTTTTATGTGTTTAAGTAGTTTAGACTCGCTGGCCTCCAAAATCGTGTTTTTTTTTTAACTTGGGAATGTGGCCGTACAAAGCTTAGCTTTTGGGTTAACTATGCTGCATGTTTTACTCTTGTGTTCATACGTTAACATTTTATAAAAATAACATATCTGAAGGCGTTTGTTGCGGAACAATACAGTAACATTTCGATCTACGAGATTAAAAATAATGAGAACATCAACAATATATGATGCGAAAACGTAAGTTAAAATAAAATTACTCACTTATGTAATGTAAACAACAAAGGGCGCAATTTTCAAATTAATGTTTTAATTCAATCCTTGGTGTCTAGCAGGTGGCAGGATGTGCTCGATCGAGCATATCCTGCCACCTGCTAGACTGCTTGTATCAATGTGTACAAACATACTTACTTACTCCATAGTGCAGAGTCCTTCTTGAGAAGCTAACTGGTTTGCAGCTAGTCAAGAAATTCCCCACATTTCACGGAACCCGAAGGTTCATTACCGCACTCACAAGCGTCCGCCACCTGTCGCTATCCTGGGCCAACCCAATCCAGTCCATATACCCACATCCCACCCCCTGGAGATCCGTCCTAATATTATCCACCCATCTACGCCTACGTCTCCCCAGTGGTTTATTTCCCTCCGGTTTCCCCACCAAGACCCTACACACACCCTCTCCTCACCCATACGCGCCACATGCCCAGCCCATCTCATTCTTCTCGATTTTATCACCTGCACAATATTGGGTGAGGAGTACAAATCATTTAGCTCCTCGTAATGCAATCTCCTCCATTCCCCCGTTACCTCGTCCCTCCTAGGTCCA
>Ga0136643_10005564_pt1 | contig 17799 bp, 10 predicted proteins | sample TergutLab28metaG_FD_96883 | JGI IMG/M metagenome (GOLD analysis project Ga0136643, IMG submission 96883) | Labiotermes labralis P1 segment gut microbial communities from Petit-Saut dam, French Guiana - Lab288 P1 (version 3) (version 3) | ecosystem: Host-associated > Arthropoda: Insects >...
CAAAATTTCAGAAAAATATTTTTACGGTTAACGAAAAGGACTTTTACCAAAAAATTTACTGAATTAAAGCCTAAAAAAAAAAAAAAAAAAAGACTAGACACACAGTTACCAACTGCAGGTAATTTACAACTCTCTGCTACGACAGGGCCGACAGGGCCGACAGGGCTTAACTACCCGGAAGACTAATAAAGAACCGAAATACCGCGGGCTAATACCAATTCTCTTACTTCATGAAGTAAGGCTTCGCGATATTTCGTGGCTTTCCCCGCTACTCACTGAATCACCCAGTGAATTCGAGTGAAGCACCACACTAATATTGTTTTTTGAACAAAGAGGTCGGCATCCCACAGTAAAGGGATGAATGTTCTACGGTAAATTGTTAAGTGTTTAACAGAGACTTGTGTCTTCGTACCATTATTCTATTGACATTCGTCTGGTGGACTGAGCAGAACCACGAAACCTCTAATTAGGATTTCCCTTACGCCGGCCAAGTGGATATTTGAAAAGTGTATGTCCTGAATTCATATCAACAGTAGTTACTTCACCAGCCGCCTAACCTCTAGTTAAATATTAATTTGTAATAAAATGGCCGATTACCTTGGAACAAATTACACTTAATCTGAAATTAAAACTTATATATGTCTATTGTTACTTTTACCATTCAATTGTGTTAGACATAATAACAAAGACAATTTGTTTCTCTTATTTTTACATACGTCATTTTGAGAGTTAGAATGACAGGCTCAGGTGGTTAATACCCGAATTCTGCCTGCGAAGGTCCATTTTCGATCTCACATGAGAAGTTGTGGTGGACACAGTGGCGCTGGGACTGGCTTTTCTCCGTGTTAAGTCTGCTTTGCTCAGTCAATTATCATTCCGCGTTCCATATTTAAGCATCTATCATTTAGAAGGTGGACAACGGGACCCTAAGAGCCACACTCCCCAGAGACAGCCTCATCTCTACCTAAGTAGGTAAGTAGGTAATTAAGTAAGTAAGTAAGTAAGCAAGTAAGTAAGTAAGTTAGTTAGTTAGTAAGTAAGTAAGCAAGTAAGGAAGTAAGTAAGTGAGTAAGTAAGTAAGTAGGTAAGTAAGTAAGTAAGTAAGTAAATAAGTAAGTAAATAAAAAATTAATCTGCGCTCCTGTGGGATTTTACGCAGCCCAGAATGGTAGTTGCTTTACTGACGTTTCGGGACAACGTTTCGGTTCCATTTTCAAAGTCCAAGCTTGAATATGGGACTGATACTTTCCCGAAACTTCGGTATGGGAATAAGACTCGACACTGCGTAAAATCCCTAAAGTAAACAGGTCTAATTAAACCTGCGACGGAAGCCTGAAATTACGTATAAATAAGTAATGATTTAATTAACTTGATCCATGTACCATAATCCTATTGGAAAGCTAAGATTTGCAGAGTAAGTCAAGAAATACCCAACAGTTTGTGGAAATGTAAGGTTTATCACCGTGTTTTGAAAAAAAACAACACTTTTTCCTACCCTGAGCCAGAGTAATCTAGTCCACGCCCTTCCACCTTATCGCTTTAAGATTCGCTTTTGTATTACTGTTCCATCTACGGCCAAGTTTCCCCATTGGTCTCTTTTCTTTACTTAGTTGTCTGTACCAAACTATTTCTTATAATCATAATTGCCACATGCCCCGCCCATCTCATCCGCCTTGGTTTTATCAACCTGATATTATTTAGTCTCACCCCTTTGCAAGAATAAAAAGCAAACAGCCTCAACAGAACTGTTCAATATCAGTAGACTACAAGAAATTAATTACACTTTCAAGAAAGCTATTCGGACAACATAAAAGCAATTTTACTTGAAGATGTAATGACATGTGCAAAGTTTAACCTGCGGAATCGATACCTAAGTTCCGCAGGAAATTTAGGAGGGGAGAAGGAAGATTTAGTTGGTTATTTGTAATTCTGTCCCACCAGACTACGATAGGTCAACTTGTCAGGAATGTGTTTTTTTTTTCTTATAAACTCGTAGCCCCATACTCAAACTTTGTCCGCTGTCAACAGGATGTTTACATAATCGATAACGGTGTTGCCATTTTGCAGTACGGATCGTGCATGGAGCTAAGTCTGATTTACAACAAAAAAAGTTCTTTATCATTGACCTATGTTGAAAGTCAGTGCTGAAAAATGACGTGAAGTCGGTTGCAGGACTTTCTCCTCCATCATCGAAGGCGAATGAAATATTACAAAGTAGTTCAGTGGCAACTGGACACAACGTAGATCATAAAACTTGTTTGACGTTAAAGATCGGATCAGTTACTTCAGGGGAGATCATGTAATATTATACTCATATTCCCTCGTGCTTACTTCGTTCGAAATAATTAGGTAGAATAAGGATGGGTAAAATTGACGTTTTATTGATCGCTAATTCAGCGGCAATTTGTCTGTAATTTTGGTCTAGCATATCCGTCCTCTACTTATTAGCAAAGCGGCCTTGTCTACTGTATAACTGTGCATATGATGAAGTACCATCTTCTTACTGCGAATGGCCCTGTCCACGCCAAGAATTGTCCGTTAAAGAATTTTAGCGGACATTATAGCTTTGGCAATTGTCATCGATATTCATCTCTCACCAGCTTTCTCCAAATATTCCACACTTATATTTCGCCCATCTGTCGTCGAAACTACAAGAAGGCGTGCTGGTAAGTCCTTAGCCCGACCAGGAACGAAACAAGTTACAGCGAACAAACTCGGGATTTATTCAACATACTCCCCACGAAGCTCAATACACTTCTTAGCCCGTTGTTCTAACTTTTGCAAGTCACTCAGAAAAAATTCAGAAGGTTGTCCGTCCAAACAGGTCTGGGTGGCAGCAATGACCTCCGCGTCGGAATAAAAATGTCGACCTTTCAATTGTTTTTTCAGTTCAGGGAACAGGTGGTAGTCCGACGGGGCCAGATCTGGAGAATAGGATGAGTAATCAAGGCACAGGAAGCCCAGGTAAGCAATTTTCTTCTGGGTTGCAAGTGTCTTGTGAGCCGGGGCATTGTCGTGCAAAAATAAGATTCCCTTGGTGAACTTCTCAAAGCGTTTTTCCTTCAAAATGTCCTTCAATTGCACCAGCAGAAATGATTAATACTCGGCGTTGATAGTTTGGCCCTTTGGAAGATAATTAATGAGGAGGATGCCGCCTTGATCCCAAAAAAATGAGGCGAGAACTTTTCCACCGGATTTTTGCACTCGGAATTTTTTGAGGCTGGGCAGAGTGAACCGATATGCCGCCACTCCATTGATTGTTGCTTTGTCTCCGGGTCATAGTGATATAACCAGGTTTCGTCCATGGTCTCCAATCGCGACAAGAAATAATTTGGATCGCGCTGAAAAATTCTAAAAGTTATTCAGAAGACTGGCATCGGTAACGTTTTTGATCCGCGTTCAGGCATTTCGGGACCCACTTCGCGGAGAGCTTCCGCATGTCCAAATATTGACGAATGATGGACCCAAACCGCTCACGTGAGATGCCCAGTTGCTCAACTATTAATGTAGCCGAAATCCGGCGGTTTTCCACGATTAGCTCGTGAATTTGATCAATAATCTCCGGGGTGGTCACTGTTTCGGTTCGTCCAGGACGAGGCGCAACACAGGTGGAAAAATCACCACGTTTAAACTGGGCCACTCAGTTTTTGACGGTGGCATACGATGACGCATGTTACCCTAATGTTTCTGTCAGAATGGCGTGAATTTCCTTCGGCACCTTGCTGTGCAGGAAAAAAACTTGATGAAAACTCGCGTCTACATGTTGTTGAAATCGTGCGCGTCGCCTAACATGCTTTCTTTCAGCCTCTGTAACAAGAAAAGACTTGCAATTAGGGGCATGAACAGACTCCTCTTTCCAACGAAACTATCAATTCCGCCCTACGACATCGGGAAGTAGGTCGGGCTAAGGACTTATCAGCACACCCTCGTATAACCCCAGTAACGGACAGCGTCGTTACAGTAAACCCTAAGAAAATCATAAACCGATTTCCCCTTAATTGCAGACTTGTGAATATTGCTTTCAGACGTTTCCCTAATTTCTGAGGTGGATTGAAGACATGTTTTTGTCGCACACGATAGTAAATTAACTAGTAATGATGTCAAGCAAAGTAACTCAAGCAATAAAGCTTGCAACTTAAATTCTGAAGTTGCTGGGTTCATACCTTGCCAGAGAAGAGGCTATCTTGATTTTCCATGCTTTTCCTCAGTCTCTCAGGCATAAGCCATGAATAATACCACTATTACGCGACGATTCCTTTCTTCAGTATTCCTTAAATTCGTGGTTCAACATCAATTTTGCTACACTATACAACTTGAATTACAAATCTAATCGTTAAATAACGTAAAAATACAACAGTTCTGTGTAAAATCTTCATGGCGCGATGCTTATTCTATTACTGGGGAAACTGTGCCTCCTGTTACTTCGATTCAAGTAAGCCGAAGAGTAATATTTTGTTAACACGAATATCTGAACCATGATTCTTATCAAACTGAAAGACAGGTTAACAGAATTAGACTTATGTTCTGCTACTCCATCACTGCAAGGACTGTGATGTTTGGGAACGACACGTGTGTCAACTATTTATTTCAGATGAAGTAGCGAAATATGGTTTGAGGATGGGGCAGTCTCTAATTTGTTTATTCCGAACTCATAATCCAAGGGAAATGAAAGATATGTGGTGAAGTTTAAAAAAACATCAGTGTCATATTGTCGTTAATCAGAGTCCAGCGGAGTAGCAACTGTTAACAAGTGCGTGCCATGCGTCATCAATCACAGCCTGCATGGACAATGTAATGCGTGGCAGTCATGTCACACTCGGCAGGCAGTCTTCGCTGGACACTCCAGTTCCACAAAAACTGATTCATTGCTCAGCCCATTAACCAACTTCCCTACGTTCCATTTGAAACACGAAATTTACCTGACTGATAATTATAGATTTAGTTCTTACTTCTCAATAAACACACTGTTTACCCACAGACTTCTTTTAGTAATATTTCTTCAACAATAATTCTGTAGTGTGACCATTTTACGAAACACATAACTTCACTATGTGGATAAAATGCATGATCCTTTGATGTACGTGAGGACGATACAATATACACCTCCAGTCTAACGTAATTTAACCAACATGTGTCTACGGATGATAGGCAGGATCTGAAGAGTGCATTGTGGGATATGAACCAATGTCCGGAAATTCTTAGTTTGGTCGCTAAACACGGAAACTTGAACATGTTCGGCTTGGAAGGATGCATGAATATTGCTGTGGAACTTAATAAACTGTTGTTAATTTTACTATTCTGAGCATGACGTTACGTGGAATAAAATCTGATATGGAGGAAAAAAAATTAAAAGTTAATTAAAAATAAGAAATGAAACTCGATGGAGAAATGTTTACTGCGTCTAATAAAAAATGTCACGAACCTACTGCAAGAAACAGTACGGTTTTTACTGAAGACGTTCGAAATGTCAGTACACATTCTACAGCTATACAGCGTTGTTTCCGTATGGTCTCTAACAAAAAGACACCAATGAAAACAGCAGTGTAACGACTGCAAGGATTATGGGTGCCTCTCAAGTTGAAAAGGCAACGCCAGGGTTGCTGGAGATATTACTTAAATTTTGAAAAATTTTGATAAAACCAGTTTACATATAGGCGTGTCCAATTGCACGATTCATATTCCGATTGTTCTTCATTAAATGGTGGTAATGACAGAGAGCTGCATACTGAAATACAAGGTAAAAATATATTGCTTTATGAAGATCATGGTCTTTTGGAATGTGTCTCTGTGTAGGTAAGTGGGACCAATTTTACTAAATGTATCGAAGATCAGAATGTTGTTATGTGGTCTTTGGCACGTATGGAGTATAAAAACGCTTAAATTTACTTTTCGTTGTCATAATTTAATAACACGGAGACGACTGTTGATATTTAGGAAGATTCTGATTAGACTTCACGACCTAGAATATTATTAGATGTGATTTGCTGCAGATGACAAATTTGTATCAAGTTAGGCGATAGAAAATGAAGACTGTAATGATAAGTGTGGACATACTAGTGATATATGTATGGAATGTTTTAGAACGATAATTCAGTGAATAGTTTATCTTATTGTCGAGAAAAGAAAATAATGTATTGAGGAATGTAATACAGTGTAAGTCTGCTAGACATTTGCAGATATTTTGAGAAACATCGAAAAATTTTTATCGGGCTACAAGTGTCTGTAACCCAAAAGTGTAAACTTTATTTGCACTGCGGTGAAAATATCAAATATGGTTAAGACGGGGAAAGACTTGGGTCAGAAATGTATGAAAAATTTATTTCCAAATTCAAATATTTTCCGAAAATTAAGAATTTCCATGCATAGAGGCAAAAATTACTCTTTCCGAGTGCCACCGGCAAAGGCAGATAATTATTCAAATCCAGATTTCCTGAAAATTGTGGCTTCTTAGATCCAAAGCATCACCCCTTTTGTTAACCAGCGTCGGACAGCATATTCCTCGGTTTTAATGTAAAGACCGAAAAAATATGCAAATAGGAAGACTTAATTCTATACTACTACCAAATGCTTCGTACAAGTTTGAAATGAGTAAGTAGGTGTATACCTTCATGGTACTCCAGACCTGTATTTGTCCTGCATTAATTCACTTTAAAATTTCCAAAAAAATTAGTCTTAGTACCCCTATAGCAGCACCTGTGCTATGTTACGTGTAACAGAATATGACTAAACTTTCTAGGTGCTTTCACAAAATTGCGATAAAAAAACTACTATTACTTTCATCATGTCTGACTACCCGTCCGCATGGAGCCACTCGGATCCCACTTGATGGATTTTCATGAAATTTTATATTTGAGTATTTTCTAAAATCTGTCGGGAAAATTTCAAGTGTCATTAAAATCTGACAAGAATAACAGAAATTTTACGTACAGATCAATAAAAGTTTTGATCTTATCTCGCTCTTTTTTTATTATAATGAGAAATGTTTCGGACGAAATTTGCAGAGAAAATCACAACACACATTTTTTGCTCAATAACTTTTTTTTTTTCGAAGATCGTGTCATTTGTAAGAAAAGTGGAAGTGTATTGCAAAGACAAGCAGACCACAGATGAAAATATGGCGCATGCGCATTGCGTACTGGATACCTAAGGCTATAAACACACACTCAGAATATGCAATAAGTATTGTTTTTCCACTCTAACAATGGTTGTACGAATGCGCTCCAATGTTACGTTGTAGGTAAAATTACATGTGATACAACACGATTTCCCTGATGTCTGGCTTGTGACCGAAATATGACACAAAACTTCGTCTAAAACATTGCAAAATAACGGATTATTCCTTTATTGTTGCATGAATATTACGTGGTTAAAAGGAAATAAATTCGAAATAATATGTTAATGAGTTTGAATTAACTATTTAATTCCACGAAACAGAGTTTTTTGAGAAGCCAATAGTCCCTCCGCAAGTAAAGAAATTTCTCGCATTTTGTTGATAGCCGAAATCCATTGATGTGTATACAAGAGTCTTTTCTTTATTTCTCCCTTTTAGACCCAAATACATTCCTCAGCACCCTACTCTCGAACAACCTCAACCTACGTTCTTTCCTTAGTGTTAGGGTCAATTTAGTGACTCGAGATGGTTCAGTAAAACAATTTACTTTTGCCTAGGCTTCAGCGGTTCGAATTTCGGCAAGGAAAGATCTTACTAATACAGACTCCTATGCCATTTCGTCCCTCATTTCGTTAGGCCGCGGGAAAATTTCAATCAGAGCAGCAAACAGGATTGTGAAACTGTCCAGTGCAACCTTCATGGGGTGGCATTTGTTATAGCGACAAGTTCCATTTAAGTTCCAGTGTTAACTCGTATTCATCACACATGGCACATGTTTAAAGTTTGCAGATCCTATTATTGGAGCTCGGAATTTAACTACGTACATCTGCAGGTGGCTTATAGCAGCAAACATGAACACGACCCACAAAACGCAAATATTTATGTAGGATATGACCCATTAATTAATGCAAACAACAATACTATTACTAATCGTAACCAATCTGACAGGCACACCGAACACTTCAAATCAGAGAACTGCTTGTACGTTTATGGTGTGTTTTACTTGTGTAGACTCTTTCTTTTTTTTGCAATTTTTAAGTCTCGCAGGCCTGCTAGAAAAGTCATGGGTCACAGTATGTAATAGCATTCTCTACATTTATTCTTCAAAACTTCCAAATCATATACCAGAGAATAATCAAGGTCTAAATATTTGACGTTGAAATTTATATAAATAACAACTTTAATCAAGAATTCAGTGCACCAATCGCAGTAAACACATTGTGTCTCCCTTACGCAGAACATGGTGTTTGGTGAAGTAATGGCTGCTTCTTTTGAAAATCATACACAGCACATGAATGCAACCTGTGGGCAAATTGCTTATTTTCGTAATTTTAAGGCGATTGGTGCTTATAGGAACCATTGTACTTTAAAGGGTTGAAGGCTGAATTAAATACTGTTAATTCTGACAACTTCAATCTTTTGTAAGTAATTTCAATAAAATATTAATTTCTAATACTTAAACGCAAACCTTCTATTAGAATACATAAGGAAATGCTGCGTATATATTCAAGCGACGGTTATTAACCTTTTGGCGCCGGAATTACTTTTTTAAGTTTAGCACACCCTGTATATAAAATGTGAATAACACAGGAACCAAATAAGTTAAAATTATGAAACAAACAGCATTTTGAAGAGAAAAAAAGGAGAGTATATACCATGTTTAAAATATTCATTACATATTTTTGTTGAATAAATATATAAAATACATCTTTAGAGGTTAGCGGTGCGGTACGACCACTATAGTTGACATTAGGCGTCAAAAGGTTAACATTCAGAAGATTCACTTACCCTCTAGTAGAGGCGAATTGATATTTACACTACACAACAAAGTGTTTATTAAACCCCAACTAGACTTCTTTTAGTTCTTCCAAGCACGTATGGATGCATATATTTTTGGTGCAGTCAGGGCTTACGGTTGTACCAGTGAGAAGTTTTGTGCAGCCGATTTTACAGTGAATAGAGAACTACTTTAAAGATAGGTGCAGCCAGGAATTTTAACGTTAGGAAGTAAAGCAGTAGGCTTATGGCGACCCTTCTTAATCTGTATTTATTGCGTCACTTGACCGACATACTGGAGAAGGAAAAAGAAAACTGACAGTAGAGAAGAACAGGTGTTCTGAACTGGAGGCTAAAAATAAAAAAAAAAAATCTGAGTTTCGGCCAAGAGACCCAGGAAATTGAGTGTAACTCGCAATGTAATTTTCTGAGAAATACCTTACACAGGAGAGAAGCGTGAGCAGATTTTGCAGTGCAACCATAAATTCGGAAAAGAAAACAGTTTATGGGGTTTGTACGGAAATGGAAGGGAATAATTTCGGAAGGGAAAAAGATAAGTCTGTCCCGTTAGAGGCCAAGCGGGAAAAGAAGAACGCTAAGGGTGGCAGGTGATCAGTGTTAAGTCCCGGCATTTTTACCTCTGCAAAAAGACGAAAGACACGGTACCCACTTTACGGGAGACTGGATGGACCTGGGGGCCGGTGCGGTAGAGTTTTGAAAATCTCTCTACACTGGATATTTAGCACCGGACTCTGCAGGCCATAGCGAGTAGCTATCGCGACTAGACTAGCCCGACCAATGGGAAGATAATTTTATAAAACTCACGGGTAAATTTTAAAAATAAGTTTTTGTAACTTTTTTTTACTACTTTCTGGGCTTTTGGATTGACAGCTGCGATATTGTCACAAAGTTTGTGACTGAAATTACATAAATTTTTATTTAGTTTGGAATAGTGAGAGTTTCTTTCTTACGTCATAATTCCAAACAGCTTCATGGTCCACATTCAGCCTAACTGAATGAGACCCGAAAGAGGTAAGAGAGACCGGAGCTTAATGCTGATGGCACATTTACTGTGTGTCGAGGTCAAAATATCGGAAAATTCTTACGTAACACGGGGTTTTAAACTATAAGTTTAGTCAGGTTTTAATGTTTCTGAGTTTCGGAACACTTGCACTGTTGCCTGAGGTTTCTCATGTTTTTATTCAGCAAGTCCAAGGAAGTTTTTGAATGACATTTGAAACGGGGCAGTGACTGCCTCCTTCTACATTCTGTTCAATTTGTCACCGATCACCCTTTTATGCGACGTTATATAATTTGAGTTACAGACAGTATATTTAAGCAAATCACGATTTAAATTTTTGTAATAATAATAATAATACGCAATAAATTATGATCTCTTTAGAGTGTTGATGAATACAATATTCAACTGGGAGGTAATCTTATTTAGGACTTACTATTTAGGTACTTGGGTTACTATCAATATGTTGGGGGAACACGCTGACTATATCTCGCTCCTAAGATGATGGTAGTTGGTGATAACGTATCATAACCCAGTACATCATGGTTTTAACCTTCGTATCTTTTAAAATCTGAAAACACAAAATTCAGAAACACCGTTTAACGTCTTCTAAAATAAAATTTCATTTGAAATTGGATTTACGTTTTAATTATGCTGGACATAAATAGCATTATTTTTGCATTCGTTAGGGTCACAGAATAACTACTTAATGGATGCTGTACAATTTAAGGATGCATTGTCTATTTTCCATAATATTTAATGTTCTAGATTTTAACTGCAACTTTTATAACAAGTCAGTTTGAATCTTGCAAAGTATTTGGGTAAACTCTAAAGGCTTCCTGAAATAGGTATGTTGAACCTTTGCCAGACTATTACACAATTAAATTGCTCATAAAATTGTGGTATTTTTTCCTATTCATGATTCTAAGGTTTGAAGTTTTAAAAGAGAAAATCTGTTATTTGTACTCAAAATATTTTTGTCTTTCCTCAGAAACTACTGCGGATACAAAGAGATATTAAATATATCACAAATAGTATAAGCTGTACAAATTGATCACTCCTAATAAAGTGACTTAATATTATCTAAGAATATGTTACAGGGTTGTGAAACATGCCAATAAATTAAGATTAGTATCCGATGTGAGACTAGTACAGACGCGGATTACAGATGTTTTAAAGGGGACATAACATAACCTGCTGAAAATCATATCCACCCCACCAAAAATAGAAACGCGCCGTGCCAAGTATGGAATACGTTAAGACCAAACAAAAAACTACTTGGTTACAATGGACAAATGTAAAAACTACTTGGTTACAATGGACAAATGTAAAAACTACTTGGTTACAATGGACAAATGTAAAAACTACTTGGTTACAATGGACAAATGTAAAAATCTGAAAATAATTATAGAATAACAACATTAGAATAAAGTGAAAAACATTTCCTCCCTGTACAAAAGTGCATTATGAAGATAAGCTTAACTCTTTAAAGACGAAACGTATCTGTGTTGTTTAAGGCCTCAGTGCGTACCACGAAGTAAACACTCTCCGTTTCGGTTATACTTAAAAAACAATCTCTTAATGATGTATAAGGCAAAAGTACTGTTTTCTCTGAAGGCACACAAAACACATAAATGCAATGTAATCAGCATGCAGAATTTTAGTTTGTTAAACCTGGAGGTACGTACGGTAACCGGTAGGCCTTAAAATGTTAATTAAAAGTGTGCTATATATTATGTCTTTTTCCTGCGGCGCCGCGACCCAACGCTGGCCATGGCCCCCTCATTCTTGAGGTTTCTATATGACACACCACAGTCGGCAGGACTCTCTCTTCTGGACGAGTGATCAACTCCTTGCAGAGACCTCTACACACCCCCCCCACAAAAAAAAATCCCCCCGGCGGAATTCGAACTCACAATCTCAGCAGACGAGCGCCCACTGAGACCTGCCTATTTGATATAGCTTATTCCATACCCAAATGCAGCTGCCATTTAAATTTATATAACTTACCACCGTCGGTTTCGTAACGAGACACCGCCGTGTGTTAGATCGCCCAATTAATAGTTCACTGCTGCCTTAAGCAATATTGTCGTGGCTTTCGTGCGTTGAACCTCATCTCTCTTGAAAGTCAAGGTGCATCTTCACATACATGGGTGTGGTGGAAAGTTGGCTCAAAGTGTGGTCCTTCCCCCCAGACTTAGAACCTACCGCGTGTCATTCCAATTAAAGGTAAACCTGAAATATAGTTGTTTACCGTCTGAATTAAACCACGCCCTCACATGTACTGGTAATACTGGAGTCATAAAAAGTAGAAGGGTGGACTCGGATTTGCGTTATGTTCTTCCTCATGCATTTTACAGGTGAGAAGTGTGGGTTGGGGGAACAGAGATTATCCCTTTACAAAACAGTGTCATCTGCTTAACATAACAAGCCCACACTTTAACTCAGAGGTTACTTATAAATTCAGTACGATTTTTAGAATAATCAGTGAATGTTTTCGTAGGCAACATTGACAAATTTAAATTCATAATTTAACATACATTTTTTGCGGCTGGAAATGAAATTTTGTACAGGGTGCACCAGCAGAATGTGACGATTTTCACATAGCTTGTGCGACAAGTCGGGTAGAACGTAAGAATAGATCTGGGAGAAGTAGCAGTGAAATGACATTCAATATTAGCTTCTTCTTAGTTTCTAAAAATTACATCTCCAGAGTGGTCTCCCTGGCACGCAAACAGGCAAATGCGCGTTAAGCCTAATTTCAACACCATACCGAAAGACGCTGGAGACGTTAGGTTTAGATGCTGACGACTTGGAGGAGGCCGTCTGGTTTCAACAAGACAATTATACAACATACAAAGACAGTAAACGAATAGAATCTTGGAGGACCGTGTATACAGGACGCGTCATTTCACTTTTTGGTGACACTGCCTGGCCAGCCAGGTCTACTGATCTGCGTGCGCCCTCTGGGGACACTTGAAATCCAACGTTTAGATGTAAAACCCTCGCACGCTTGGGAAATTACAAGAGAATATCGGGGGTGAAATTAGACACTTTCAAGTAGCGAACAGATATACTATATTACCAGAACTGCATTTCATGCCAGGGAGACCACATACCTAATGCAATTTAAAAAATAAGAAGCATAAGTTAATCTGTATTTCAATACCGATGGTCCACCATTTTTGCTTTTCTTAGATTCAACCAGATTCATCATATGATAGATCCGAAAACTATGACTTTGTTTCCACGAACTATGTACTTTATGTAGAAAATCTTTATTCTTCAAAAGACTCAAACATGTTCTTAACACACTAAAAAATTTCACTATTAAAGGACGGGAGTAAACATTTCTTAAAACAGTGCATAATAATTAAATACAACAAATCATTTGCTAATAAGAATTTTTGTGATCCTAATACTGAAGAGTCTTGAACTGAAAAGGACTTGAAATCTTACGCGGAAGGAATTGGAACTGGTAATTTTAAGTAACTAATTTACACTTACGATATTTGGAATCTTTCGTTCTCCTGATATTCGGAAAAACAAAGTTTAACACTAAATCTTTCATCTTTTGCGAATGAAAATTTGGGGAAGTCCTTACTCATAGGACTTACTAACTAGCAAAGTGACTTAAGCTTATTGGGTAGGTTCTTGAATATATGACAACAGCTGTGCCTAACCAAAGGAAATGTATATGGCGCTTCCAAAAATTCTTTTTGAGGTCGAAAACAGATTTAGCTTCCGAAAGTGAGGTTGTATTGAAATGCCAGGCGATACAGTTTAGAAATGGAGTAATCCTCCCACAAATATTTAAGACTTATTAATAAATCACAAACCCTGACTAGCGGAAAAGGAATCAGACGCGAAGGAAAGACTATAGAATTAAGTAATGCGAATTGTCACAACTCTAAAAAAACGTACCCCTGAAATAGTTCTTGCAGCAGTTTAGTGCAGCACACACGCATTTTATTTCCAAAGTTGTATTTTAACATTTTTTGCTTTATTAATCCGTGAAAGGTAAACCATTGTAAACACAATCAGCTGTGTCTTAATCGAAAAATAGTGTAATGTATCCACGTTGGCAAATTCAGGACAGAAAATTGCGACTTGTGGGATTGGCACCGGGATAGAAAACCTTAGTATGAGAATCATAATATTTAACAGAAGTACTCGTATGTGCGTTTAGATGGCTGCCTAGAAATTTCATTTTTATATTATTGTTTCTAGCATGAATAATTGTGTTTCCTAGGTGCAGTTCATAATTTACTGAAGAGCGACTGACTTATCGGACTATGTATGACTTATTCCGATCAGCCGAGTTAGGCAAGTAAACAACTCTCCATAACATTCACGATTCAGAGCGGCCAATATTTCTATTCGTGTATAGGAATTAATGTGTAAAGTAGAGAGTTTCTATCGTAACGCAAGTTTTGGTCGTGAATGCAAAATACAGTTTAATGCAGAAGATTCTTTCCTTGCAAATCTATGTAGGATGAAGTCGTATACAAAGTGTCGTAGCAAATTCGAAAGTCAGTTTCTTGGTTTCAGAATAAATGTGTGCGATGTTATTTGTTGCAACAGTGCGATTTTGTGACTGGTATTGTGAACCAATGTACTACAGTGAATTGGACCGTTTGATCACTTAGTCTGCAGATGATATTACTGAAGCGGACCCGTAAAATCTCAAAATAATAGGTGATGGTCAATAAATATTCCGAGTCTAGGACGCGATGTGCCGTTACATGACATTCAGCGTGGAACATGCTGTGCTTTCAGGGCGACAAAAATAATGAGATCAGCTCTCATTCCTGATACAAAAAATTTGGAAGAGTAAGTTAACAAATTATTAGTCTATTTCCTTAAATTTATGCGAAGAATAGTAACACGCCGATTCCAGTGGCCGCGCGGTATAAAGCGTGAACTTCCAGCCGCTCGCTTCCTGGGATTGCGGGTTCGAAACGCCCAAGGGTATGGATGTCTGTCTCTTGTAAGAGTTGTGTGTTGTGAAGTAGAGGTCTCGGCGATGGGCCGATTCCTAGGCCAGAAGTGTCCTACCGAGTGTGTGACCATTAAGTACCACCAAGCGCTACAATAACTGTCTACACCTACAGCCAGTATGTAGAAAGATTTCAGAACAAGAAAAGAAAGAAAGAAAATTATTCCGGTTCTTTCAGCAAGACAGAACAACTGTCCATACAGACATTAAATAAATTTTCACCCCAAGTGACTCTTTTGGGGACTAAATAATTTATGTGCCTTTTTTTTGTCGTTCTGCTTTCTCCGATCCGACTCCGTCTGACTATCATCTGTGAGACTGTGTCAGAGAAGTTTAAAAAAAAAACACACTCATATTTACAAGAAGGAGAAGGACCTCACCGAAATTATCGAGCGCAGAATCGGCAATTTCAGACGAGATATTCAGACGGGTTTTAATAATATTTTCACCAGATTTCAAGCATGCTTGAGAGTTGGTCATTTCGTTAGAATGCTTTAGGATGCAGCTATTTATGGTATATGATACGTATAGTTAACATACACTCTGAGACGATTACGCTGTAAACTGGATGTCTGTTTGTTTTTCATTGGCCCGACATATGATTTGTTAATGTTATTTATACATACTTTCAGCTAAGGTAACCTTGTCTTAACAATGTTAAATTCATAAATTTGATGAAATTTTTCTAGCAAAACAACAGCATACAAAGTTGTAAAATGCGTCAAAATTAAGTGGATATTTTTAAACAAAATAACCCTTCAGACAAACTTGATTAAAATATACCTGAAAGTAAATCGCTGTCAAATAGCAACATATACACAGAAAACTCAACTATTAATTTGTCTTTTATGTAAATCCAAAGTTTGAGGTTTTTAAGAAAAATTAATATATATGTGAATAAAATTGCTTTAGTGTGATGGGATTTACAGGCTGTACTCTCTGCACAATAATTTTGTCATTAGAATAAGTTTAGCATTTATCACAGCCACAACTTTTCCTAGACTGACAACATGAAATGTTAGTTTATAGGTTTTCGAAGATAACATTGCAAGACCGAAAAGGTTAGGCCAAATAAAATAGACTGATGAATGTAGAGGCAGTTCGTTAAATAGCAAAATATTCTTTATTTCAGGCAACCTTAAATTTACGTTCTTCTTCAGCTACATATGTGAATGTTTTGGTTACCCGCAGGAATCTGGCAACTTCGAATGTCGGTTGTGTGGAACTGCTTGACTTTAACAAGCAAGATATTTAAAAGTAGTGCTTTATCTAGGTCACAGGCATCCAAAAGTTTTGGAAATTTGGCACAAACTTTTTTTAGACTGATTCGCGGATGGCTTGTTTAAAAACCACAATAAGTTTTATACCTAACCACATAATTATTGTGTAATAATTACGGAATATGCATAATTTACAAATGTTGTTGCAAGCCGAAGGTTGGACACTCCTTGTTTATGGCATATTGCCTGCCTGGGGTGTGATGTGATAAAAAAAATTGGTGTTAATTTTAAGAAAGGATCTGCGTTTTATAGCAAATCTCTTTCAATGTATTTGTATTACTTCGTATTAAGAATTGATAGACCTAATTGTATTAAGGCCATAAAAGGTAAAGGTTGTAACGGAATACCGACTTTTAAAGTGAACATTCCACACAGCCTAAACAGAATCGTTAAACATTTACTTCTATTGAAAGTGGGGTGTAGGAAGTTGCTATTAGGATCTGTAGATTTGGCTACACTTTGTACTTTATTTCTCTTCGTTTTATAGGTGTGCACATTTAGACTGTTACAAGATATTCGCAATATGTGCCACATATAAATACTACATGTCTAATGTTTCAACAGCTTCGCCTCTGTAATTCCAGCGTCCTAAATATTCTCCTACATAACCCTTCTGTAGTTTGCAAACAGCGTAATTTGCACGTTCCTGTGTCAGCATTTCTTTCAGATACATATACGAGTACCTTGTTCAAATAGTGGTTATTTATGGCACCATTGTGTCCTCGCGCCTGCGTGTTCTATTCTATTCAGTGAATGCATGAATTATTTATGTTGACGTGTTCCAATACAGATAAATTGTATTGTTAGTCCGACTTTACATTAACATCGAGCGCAGTGGCCTCTTGGGGAACCTTAACTAACTTTCTGTTGTGGTCAGTGGCCGTGTTACTTCTCACAGTTACTCGGTTTAAATTATGTTTCTTGCTGAAATTTTAACTACTGAACCACAACAAGGAATGAAACAAGAAGAACTGAAAGTTCTTTTGTTTCTGGCAGACTTTGAGTCTCATCCATTTTTTGGATTACACACTAAATTACAAATTCTCCACCTTCCTTAATAAAATTAATTTACAAAAAAATATAACAGTTCTAGTTACAGGATATCCGATTTAAGAGGAGAGACTATTTGTGGTCTCGTTTGATTCTCCAAAAAAGATCGATTATTTTCTTATACAGAATAAATCGCCTGTTTTTTTTTCTAAGGAAATTGTGTGCATTTTCAATTGCCTAAGAATTTAACTTTTTATATTATTTAGCTGAAAAACGCCATCAAATTTCTATTCGCATCTTCATCTTCATAGTTCTTTTCTCAGAAGGACAAGCGGACGAATCCTTGTAACCTTCGAACAAAATGATTCCATTTAAAAAAAAAATCTAATTTATTATGCCTCAAATTATTAATAAGTACTACAAGTGGTTGTTATTTTCAATATTGACTTTAAATAATGTCTCTGTAATAATATCTATAATATTATTTTTAATAATATTGAACCATTATTAACGCTTGACAGATTCTGCTGTTTTGCACTGTGTAATGTACAACTATTAACCATAGCATACATTTTATATCATCTTCAACATATGTAAAGCTCTTCTTCGTACACATGTCGGGAAA
>Ga0136643_10005567_pt1 | contig 17798 bp, 11 predicted proteins | sample TergutLab28metaG_FD_96883 | JGI IMG/M metagenome (GOLD analysis project Ga0136643, IMG submission 96883) | Labiotermes labralis P1 segment gut microbial communities from Petit-Saut dam, French Guiana - Lab288 P1 (version 3) (version 3) | ecosystem: Host-associated > Arthropoda: Insects >...
ATAAATTTGAGAAATAAATGCATCTAGTTGGTTTTATTATAAGAACTTATCACAATGCACGGTCACCTGAACATCAAACCATAGCCTAAGTTGTGAATTGCATGATTTTATAAATTTCTCCTATTATTATGAGTATATTGTTTATCACACATGATGTATAGAAAAAATACACAGGTAAAGTTATGCAAATAATTATATGTATTCTTATTCATTCTTTGTATTAAATTTCATGTTGCCTGCATGCAGATCAAATTATTGCCAAAGTTGCCTGCACCATACAACACGTTGAGCAGGCCTGCTTTAGATACACTAGACTTTGGCTGTTTAAAACTTAAGAGATGGTAGCTCTTGACTGTCCACTGTACATTCTACTGACAGAGTGTTAAAAAAATTTTTCTTAACTGAGCATGTACTTTAAAACATTAATTCATTGTACAGAATTTACGTGCGTAAAAATGGCATTTTAATCTAATGACTGAATACGAAACAGTAATTTTATGTTATTCTTTAAGGAAGATTTAATATTACAGTAGGCTCGTATTCTACTGGCAAGTCTCAAAATGTGTATATTCAGGTTTGTTGGATAATGATAAGAAGAATTTTTATATCTGTGATGCTAGTGTGAAACTTGTGTATGTGTAGAAAAAGTAATTCCTGTCTGGTACAAGAAGTCTTGTAATTGGGCATGTTTTTATGTACTTTTTAACTAAGTATATGAAAACTGTTATGATAAATATGCTTAATATTATTTTCTGTCAGGCTTTTTATTTAGTCAGTATGCAAGGTATAACAGTTACTGTCACTTGCACTTCTGAAAAAAAAGTTGATTGCTCAGGCTTTTAGTTTGTTTGTTAAATCTTCATTGTCTGTTAAAGTTGCAGTGAACTCACTAACATGTATTTAGTGCTTCAGTGTGTTAGGACAATGTGAATATTCACTGAAGTAAGAAAACTTTCCTTAAAAGTATGAGTTCAATAAATCAGCCATTTTTGTGGTTGCATATATTTCATGTAATCATCAAAACTATAATCACCATCTTCATTATTAGAGTTTCAACCATTGCAGTTCGTGTTTTCCATAGGCACCTTTTCCACATTTAGAATTTTTGGTAATAGTTTTACTTATTGTTCATGTGTAACGTGTGCTTTAATAAGCTGTGTGCTGGTCCTGTACAGACTGTTGATGCTGCTTTCAGAGTGTATGCTTAAAACTCGGTATCGACACTGGTGACCGCTTACTGACCAATTCACGGAAACTCAAGTTTCTGGTACGAGGACCCTTGCCTCCCGATTCAGTTTTTCCACCATTCCAAGACTTTGATGTGGAACATTATTACTTACAGACCAACACCCCAACAATGCAAGTAAGACTGAGGAAACGAGGTCAGAAAGGTGAGCAAAATAAATTATTTTACAGAAATACATTTGTAAGTACTGCTGTTGCCATTGCCATTTTATTGTCACGTCTATTACATCTTGCTCTTAGTTTTCATAACCCCTTCAGTTGTACTCCCAGCATATTTTCGTGTTTCGCTCTACTTCTTCTCGGTAAATTTTGAAAAATTCCAGGCTTACTTTGTACCATCACTTCTGGGTTGTGGGACATTTAGTTCTTATGTTTCTCAGAAGATGGCAGCACCATATGGAGTAATTCATCAAAGCTTTCTTGGTGCAATAACAGTGTAGTCATATTGAGAGGGTATGGAAGAGGAATTTTTTTCTCCCGCTGAAGAGGTTGCTGATATTACCCACAGAAATGAGTCAAGAGATTTTCTTTCCATCATTGCATCTGTGCAGAATCTTTAGTAGTATAATTTTGCACTCTTTTGTTATGCATTCAGGTAGCATTTTGGTCAGATAAATACCAAAAATGATATTATGCTTGGGAAATGAAGCGTGTAGTCCAAAAATATTGAACAGCTGTCCCATAAGTGCAAAATGTTAAAGTCACAGTACATTAAAAATAATATTCCAAATCCCAGCTTGTGGATTATAAATCCAGGTTGCAGGATTCGTCTGGGGACAGAATTAGCTTCGAAATTAGTGACTTTATTTGAAATCTCAGATTGATGTTCATATTATTAAAATCCACCATTTCACGATTATTGTAACACACCTCTGGATCCCTTTTACTGACTTTAATGATTGGTTTATTCAGGTAACTGGAGTTATATTCACACCATTCGTAAGCCAAAGATCCGCAACCAAGTGGTAGAAGTGAGAACTCAACTCACACATCGAGACTTCGTGAACATGCTTAGTCAGAAGGATGATTCCCATTTCACAATTTTCAAGAAGCGTCGATGTTTTCTTGTCAACAATCAGTACTTTCAGCTGGACATTTATAAAGAACCTTGTCATCCTAGGTATGATTTATCAGCCTTTTCTTTGTGATGATAAATAACTACCACTTTGTTTCCTATTCCATATTTGTTTCTTGGAAATATTACAGATATGTATTATTCAGCTTTTAAAATAGTGTGGTGATGAAGATTCTGTGTCCAAAATGAACCAAAATTGTGGCTGAGTGGACTTCTGTTTTGTGTTTAGTAAGTCTGACATTCATATCTTTGTCCAGAGAATGGCAGTCTGGACCATGGTTCTTTTATAATTTCCTTAGTCTCTTTGGACACTTGTGGGACAGTACATTAAAACAGCCCATGCCTGCCTTCTTCCACAACTTTTTAATTCAGTGACAGTCATCCGATTGTACTACAGCAATGATACTGTACCATCTGCCTTAGTGCAGCCTTCAAATTGAACATTGTAATTCAGTTCAGGAAAATTCCATTCTGCTAGTGGGATAAGACACTTTCAATTCAAAGTCATATTCTTATCTAAGAGCTGTTTGTGTTCTCTAATCAATTGCGTTGAGAGGAGAAAGGTCCTGTTAGCTGGTGTTATCAGACAACACTATTTTGAGTTAGAGTAATGTTTTTTTTAAAAAATGGTTATGCCAGTATGTGGTATGGAAAACATCAAATTGGATTCATACTTATGTAGGTAGTATTTTGAAAATTATCAGAGACAGTCTGACCTTAATTTTGTGTGTAAGTTCTGCCTGTAGTATACAGCATGCCTAGCATAAGCTTCTCTGACAGGTGTATTACTCCATAATAAATGCTCTTGTAATTGGTTTCCCTTCTTTTATTGGGACTTCACTGTCCAAAAGTGTATTTTGAAATAATGCAATCAGTAATGAGTTCCATACATACTGAAATTATCACATTTAAAATGAAGCTTTTCCTAGGGCTCTGTAAATGTGTTACTGTCCTGTGTTGTATTTTTAGCAAGATTGACTGCTCTGTGTTTTGTAACTTCTGCATTTTGTAAAATGTCTTATAAATAACCCAAGAACAGAAGATCTGCAACAGCATATGTAGTGTATGTTTTCACACCTATTTATTTTTATTCTGGATTATTTTTAATTGTTTACAGAAGTACCAAGGTACAATGCAATTTAGGGTGAATGCTTTGTAGCACTTCTTCATAGTTCATTTAGAAAAATGGTTTATGTTCTAGGTGTAAAGGTTTGATTCTTCTTGAGACATATACCAGCTCAGCAGATGGCAGTGTTCAGAAAAGCTTGCCACAATTCCTAACTAATGTGGAAGAAGTGACTGGCAATCCACAGTACTCCATGTTCAATCTTTCACTACGTGAGGAATGGACCACTACTAAGAAGTTTTGTCATGCATTACAAGGTAATTGTAGTTGTAGTTTTATTGTTTTTAATGCATTTCTTCAATTAGGTTCGTTTTGGTGGGGGTAGTTCATTTCTAATACATAAATGTATGTAACAGAATGCAATGACAAACATTTGAACAAAGTGAATTCATGAGGGAAGGTACAGAAGTTATAAAGAATGTAAATTGGGTGTCCATATTACTGTGAGAAGTATATTGTTATTGTAATTGCACCATTTGTACAAGAGTTTGTTCTGGACTATATGAGATTGATATTGTTTCGGCAATGTGTGGCAGCTTGGGAAGTTTAGTACCTATTTACAAGATTTCTCTGTCTCTCCATTGACTACAGTGTGAGTGGTAAAAACCACTTCTGCAAATTCTTATGTTCTGCACTTTCTTGTGTTAAAAAATGGCATTAGGGTTATAGGGCAGTTTGTCTCAGATATAGGAGAGCTCTACAGAATTGTAACCCGTAGCAAGGAGTTTATGTCTGGAACACATGCTTGGAATGGAAGGAGGAAACTTATGAATAGGCTACTGATTCATCAGCAAGTCAATTCAGTAGCGTGCTGTACTCAACATATAACGACCTAATTTTGCATTATTCAGCTTAGTAATCCACCATCTGCTGTGTTTTGACATAATTTTGTCATATTGTACTGTAAGATAAAAATGATGTAGCATTGGTGATATTCAAGAGATCTGAAGGGATTTCAAGAGACTACAGAACTCTTTTCTGTCATGGTAGCATTGCGGACAGAATTGTGAAGCTGCAGGTGACTACTTGGAAGGGCTGTGGTATTTTATATATCTATTTCTTACTTAATGATTTATTCATGTTTTTTCTTAATCAGTGGAATTTTGGCCCATACTGGAATAACTAAATGCTGCAACTTAACAAACAGAAACTAAGCAGAGTCACTGCAGTGAGTTTCTATTGCCCTTCCTTGGGTATGTGTAGTAGAAAGTGTATGTGGACCAAATAATAGGTGGTACTACGTGCTGCAAGAGTTAATGTCTTGGGATTGAATTCCAGGACCTGATGAAGATGTGTCTGGTGCTGTTAAGTCTAATGGAGTCAAAGAAGGACTTGTGAGTAATGGCATTTAAATTACTTCACCTCAGTGTGAGAGTATGGAAGTATGAAGTCCTCGTATGAAGTACAAAAATGTATGAATTCCTTGTTCTTTAGTATATTGAGTAATAAGTAATCACACGATTCTTATGCTTGAGAAGACAAGACTTTTTTTTTAAATCACAGATATTGAGTTCAGAATAGAGGACTACACTGTACTATCCATAAACATGTAGAACATTGCTGGTAGATATATTTTATGTATTATGAGTGATTCATTACCTCAAGTCTTTGTTCTGGAAGTTCCTTCATCCTTTAGCTAGATTATGTACTTTGTTAGTAGCACTTACAGTATTTCGACTTCATTTATGTTCCTCTGTTTTCCCAGTATGTTTCAATGTCTGACTGCAGTAATTTTGCTGTTACCTATTATATAATTAATAACAAACCTTAGTTTGGGACTTTTTGTGGTTTATTTTTAACTCAAATTGCACTGTCATTTTGCAGTTTATATTGTGTATATTGGTCTGTGGCAGGATGTCATTATGCAGACAGGAAGAAAATAATAGAAGTTACATTTCATAAAGGCATTGGAAAGTTTCCTGTTTTGTGTTTTCATTTTTTGCTTCTTTTCTAAATAAATGCATTTAAATCACATTGTTTGTGATTCTGTAGGATTTTGGCAATGGTGTATCATGTTTGGCACCATTCAGTTTTTGGATTCTATTATTTGTCCAGTTTTTTTTTCTTCTAAACAGGGGACAATGAACAAACTCAAAAACTGAATGTCACTGAGAATAATATTTTGTAATTTATAAAATAATTTGAGAGCATCATGTTTTTATTTTGTACTTTGAAGTGGTCCATTCTCTAGTGTCATGGATAAAGTCACTTCATTTACTTTATTTTGAGGGGGGGGGGGGGTGTACCATCCATTTATCTGCTGGATTTGTCTTTCTTTGGCTCTGGTTTTTATGAAAAGACTACTTTTACATGAAGTTCCTTTACAGTGTGTCACAACCATAGTAGCATAAAATATTTATCCTATATCACCCACATATGATATAGCCATGTATGTATAAAGCATTGATGTAAAATGTGGATAAATATTATCAGTCCTGCTTAGGGGTTTCCTGTCATGTGCACATTAAAGTGACAAGATTGGTTGGATTTAAAGACTTGTCCATTCCCACAGAGTTCTGAAATCTTTCGCACATATACTAACATATCTTTCACCCCTGACAGACCTGACCTTAATACCAAATTTTGTGCCCTTCATCCTGTTCTTCTTGCTGATGACATTGTCCCATTCAAAGATGGTGACTGTGCTGATATCAATATCAGCCTCACCAAACAAGCCCCATCTTCATGACCCAAGTTTCTCCAAAGCATATTCCATTCTGTGTTCAGGTTCCTTTACTGAACATGGTAATTATTGCTGTAGCTGACCTATTCTGTGCATTTTTAAATTTCACCTCCAGTCCTTTTTAAAGTGATTCCACTCTACTTTCACTATATATTGCAGTCTGTGCAACCTTGTTGTTTGCCTTACTCTTCTATGTGTTCCAGTGAGCTATACCATAATAAGACATACATGTGAAGTGTGTACTTATTGCATTGTCCCTGCATACCGTTGTTCAGGGGCACTTGTTAAAATGAATTAAAATAAAATCCACTGGGATTAGATAAAATCAAATGCTGGAAAGTACTTGTGAGTCATCTGGTATCTGTTGTTTATAGATCTGGAAGTGTTTTCTTAGTAAAGTCAGTGACAACTGTGTCCTTGACTATGCAACTTGTAATGGATTTTTTTTTATCTTGTCATCACATTTGTTTCTGAAGAAATCTAAGATTGTCTAGTATATTTTACACTGTCAACTCCTGCATTGATATACGTATTAATATTTCCTTCAGTGCTATGGTGAAGCAGTTTGTTGGGTGTATACCAATGCCAAATTGACAGTATGTATGGTACACAAAGTTAGTCAGGCATCAGTATGCAAGAACAATACAGTGAGTAAATCTGACATGTATGCATGAGATGGTACAGCCATACTGAAAATGCTTAGTAGAATAAGGCAATAAAATATGTAGTGAAAATACTGTGTTCAAAAGCAACCGGATGGTTTTGTACACTGGCAAGTTATCCCTTGGCAAGAGAGTAATGCATATTTGAGGTGACAGGATGACATTTACAATAGGAAGGCTGTAACACCTACAAAATAATATGAATGAACAAGTTTTTCTGGCTTTTATACATTTCTCTTTCTCCATCATTCTGCCTTATGTAATTGTGTGATAAATTAATTTAACTTCTATGGAACTGAACTAGAGGGAACCTTTAACCTTTAGATGCCTAATGTCAACTACAGTGGTCGTACAGCACCGCTAAACTCTAAAGTTGCATTTTATATATTTATTCAACAAGTATAGTTACTGAATATTTTAAACATGGTTTATACTCTCCGTTTTTTTCTCTTCAAAATGCAGTTTGTTTCATAATTCTAACGTATTTGGTTCATGTATTATTCACATTTTGTATACAGAGTGTGTTAAAATTAAAAAAATAATTCCGGCACCAAAAGGTTAATGCAGCAGACAGAAATGTAGTTGCTATGTTGCACAGGTCTGTTTAGTGGAAGGAAGATTGTGAATATGCCCAGCAATATTAAAGTTGGAATGTCTTGACACTCAGCTTTGTCATATACTCTTGTATTACCACTTTTTTTATGGGGGGGGGGGCTTCAAGAATATTTGGACTTCACTTGAAATAAAGTATCTGCTTACTGGCATCATACACATAAAATTAATTTCATGATAGAAATTGAAATATAGTGAATTATTTACTTATTGCAAGGTAAGGACCATGCTGAAGCCAACATTTCTCAGTCCTTGCACATTATGTGCAGTTACATTTTACCCTTTTTGATAAGCAAAGCCAATCTCATAGTTGTATTCATTGAACAGATGTGGTAGTTTTATGTGATCCTGTAGTGTGCAAGCCTGCTTACATGTTTTCAGGTAAGCTTCACCTGAGCAATAGTTTGTGTTAATTAATGAATTTTACTGTGACATAAGCGTTACAAAAGATTTAAAGACCTTTTACAAAATGTTGAGCAGGGATTAATTTAAAATTTCATCTCATTTATATAACTGTGCTAAACGGATTGGTTGATACTGTTCTTCAGTTAAAGACTTTAGCCACTTCTTGGAGATCCTAATCCTTTACTTTCTTTACTTTGCTAATCAACATTTTTGAGTCCTACAGCTGTCACTTGCATTTCCCATGAATTTGCTTGGTAGTACAGTTAGTACTTACTTGTTTATGTTACTCAGTTTGGTTCATATAACACTGTGTACAGTTATAATTACGGTCCATTTTATTTGATTTTAAAGGTCATTACTACAGTTGCAGGATACAAAAAATTAATGTACAGAAATAATGTAACATTATACCATCAAGACATATGGTTATATAATATTTTTGTTCATTGTATTAAAAGTTTTTCCCATGACCTTAGACTCAGAAGGGCCAAATTTTATAATTAAAAAGTATATGACATTAAAATTATTTTACATAAACACCTAAATTGTATATTACAACAAACTGCCACTTAAAGTCTTTTTATAGTTGCAGTTGTTGATCATTTTTTAATACCATAAACAGTAACACCACTTAAACTACATTAATCACTCCTAGTGATTAAAATTCTTCTGTATTGGTAGTTCCCTTTTTCTTGTATTCGCCTGTTTTTTAGTCTGGTTTTGAATTTCCATATGCTGCTACACAGTCAAGTCCCTTTTATTGTCAGTGATGTAGCTGTAAAAATGTTTTCTAAGTTTAAATTTGGATGAGATGTTATAGGATTTCAATGCCTTTGAGCAATGAAGTAATTGAAATTAGATTTTATAATTATTTATTGCTTAGAGTCTGCTGTGGAGTTTATATATTTCCAGAGATTTCCCTAACCTTGCTGAAGTCTATTTAAGCCCTAGTTCAAGTCATCTTATAATGGTTTGTAGCCACATTTTAGTGTACTGTGACCATCCTCATGTCACATATTCCCATCTGTTACTAAGTAAACCTGTTTTGCAAAGCTCCCAAGCCCATCAAAAGAACTGTGATTTTATAATTTTTTGGCTGATTAATTAATTAATTAGCCTTCTCATCTTTTATCTTCCTGTGCACTTATACAGGGCTTCTTTTGGATTCATTTCCCATCCTGTGTTTTGTTTGTTAAATAGTGTCTTTCTGTCATCTGTTTTGTTGTACATTTGTCCCTTATAGGAATATGTAGCATATTTAAAACTTCATTGTTGTTTATGTTCCAGGTATGTTTCTCATGCCTTTTGTGTTTTTTCTTCTTTCTTGCATATTTACCCTGTTGCAGTCTACATATTAAGTCTGTAAATGTAAGCTTTATTGAAATCTTAGCATCTTGTAATTCTTTGTATTTTATTTATTGTGATATGTGCTTGTAAAGACATGCCTCCTAGGGATGACCAAACACAATTGAAACATGTCGAGGTCACAGTAAAAACTCACTGTTTTTACGAGTGTTTTGTTTTGTTTTGATTGTATATCATTCAACTGTTCAGCACATCAGTGCAACTTTAAGGAATATAGCATGAATATTTATAAACGTTTGTTTTCAGTCATTTCAGTTTGTATCGTGATATGATTATTTGTGTAATGATTTGACTAATATCAAGCTACATGTGAGTGTGTTAGGAATTAACAGTTTACTTACAGACCCTGTCAAACAAACATTTTTATTTGCCTGTGTATTCAAAAACAAAGACAGGCATCTGATATTTTGATTCAGGGATTAACTCTGTCATTACTGATTGAATGACATGCTGCATGTATTATCTGCATCAGTTATCTTTGCATCTGAAGGAAGATTGGCTGGTATGAAGGGACAGAGGTTTTGAGTGGTTGGTTTTTTATTTGTAGGAGTAGGGTAAGAATTTGTCGCTTGGTACTGTGACCTTAAATGGCCCTCAGTGATAGGTGAGTATGGAGTATGGTGAAATAGTGAACTGATGACACTTTCACTCGACTCTGACATTAAATGTTTTCTGTGTTTGGGGTATTGATGAATACAGAATTTGTCTATGAATACAGGCATGGTAGCTTAAGGTTTGTGTTTTTTTTATTAGTAAATACTTGCTTGGCCATCTCATGGCATAAACCAAACTGTAGCAAGTTGAGGCAGTGTTGTTGCTGTGGAGTTCGGATGCCAGACTAACTGATGCAGACATCTTTCATGTTACATTTTCTAACAAAATGAGAAAATTACCATGTGGTATGGTACTAAGTTATTTCTTAAGCTGTAAGTGAAGTAGGAAACTGACAGAAAAAACTTATCCTGTTATATGTATGTTTCCAAATAGATTTATGTGTTCTGACGAATGCAGAATATTTATGCATTTTTGTACATTTAATTCACTTCAACCAGATTGGTTTGTCAGCTGGCTAAAGCTGCCCTTCTGTTTGTACTTATTGACACTGGATTGCCAGAATGTATAGCCTGTTTAAAGGAGTTAATTTGAAGTGTGTCTCACATAACCAGAAACAGAAATTTAATTCATGTAGTTGCTTTCTGATGTCCTGTACGTGAACACTGGCATGTATTCTTGTCTAGTCAATTGGAGGTGTAACTTCTTATTCATAATATAACATTTAAACACATTTTTAAATGCTTGTATTGAGAACACTGACCATATAATGGCAGTTTTGAATATCTCTAATAATATCATGTGTGTGTCACATTTGTTAAAAAAAAAAGATTCATAGCATTTAATGCATCTTCATTCCTTTGTGTGAAAATGAACATCGCCATACTTTACTCCTTTTGTTTACTGAAGTCTTCAGTATGGGATGGCATGATAGTTGCAATATTTTAATGTAATCAAACAAGCGTATGTAAATAATTTGGTGCACTTTCACTCTGCAAAACGTACTCCTGAGATATCTCTAAGACAAGCTATTAAAAAATTGGATTTTTATTGCTGATGTTCCATGTAGTGTATGAATCCTGGATTGCAGTATTGGTTTCATGTTCTCAGGCTTGTCCAAGTCTGGTGTCACAAAACTGAGAATGGTGTGGACACTCCAACATAACATCATATTCGCCCTAATTGGAAACAGACTATTTTCATTTATATCAAGCTGTGTATGATTGCCTGGGTTACAGTTCACAACACAATAATATTTCACTGTTTCAAGTGCAGTTCAGGCATTAGCTGTTACCATGGAACACTGACCATTCTGAGAAGCTAGTATCAGCTAGACGAGAAATTTCCTGCCTTTTGTGGAACGCAGGGTTCATCACCATGCTCACAGGTACCTGCCACTGGTCCTTGCCTTGAGCATGGTGAGTTCAGTCCACACTCTCAAGTCATACTTCTTTAAACTGTATTCTTAATATTGTCCTGTTTTCATGAACATTCCAAAATGGATACCTGTTTCAGTTTCATAACTTTGGGAAACATTTAACATAATTCCTAAATATTTATCCTCTTCAAGTTGGAAAAACCACATCTGCATTCAGGTGCACTGCATAGAAATTTAAAAGTAATATAATAATCTCCAAGAATTATTGTTTTAGGATAAATAATCTGACAATCTGTGTATGTCCACTAGTACTAACCAGAACAAATAAGTACTGAAACCCACAAATTCCAAGAAGTTAGAACTGTTCATCATTTGTCCATGTTTCATGACAGAACTTCAGGTATTAAGTATGTACCTGCTTCTTGTTGTTAGGTGTACTGTGCAGAGCTGACCTGGCTTGAAGATTTCAAGTCTTCTAGGATGTTATGCTGTGTTGACATTTACTATTCTTTTGAAGGATCATAGTGTCATAAATTTCAGAGTCAAACCAAAAAAAGACAGTATTAAAACAAATTGTTAAGAAACGTTGTACAAGTATGTAGATTGGACTCATCTAGGACTGTTTGACCCCTAAGGTGAGGGCACTATGATCCTTGAAAACATCGGCAGATATTTACCAGTGGACATGGTGTAACATCCTAGAATACATAAATCTTAAGTAACACTGCTCTGATTACCTCAAATCTCACCACATTCTCTGCTGTGTGTACCCTTGTCATATTCTCATGAAATTAATAAAAATCCTGTTAAGTGCATAGTCAATATAGATAACTAAAAATATTTCTAAACTTGTACTGACGGGAGTGGAGATAAAATGTAGTTGTCTTACTAAAACTGGAATGGGAGCCTAATTTATTTGTGGTATGTGCGATTGAGTTCCCCTACCCTCCACCCCCACCCAAGTCTATACACTGTACGCATAAGTGACCAGTGTCCAGGATACAAGCATTTATAAGTATAAATTTTTGTGTATTCAGTTGATTTTTATCAGGCATCAAGTCCCCTAAATTTATTTATTACCTGTAAGCATTGAGACTTAACTGTAGCTGTAATAAAATATGTTTAAGTTATTTAAGGCAGAAGTATATGAAATGTAATTAGTTGCAACTCTATTTGAGAAAATACTTAACATATTTCCTAAAACTGTAGTGTGCACATTCAATATAATTGAGGTCACAAAAATCTTCTTGCAACTGGTATTATTTGTGGAATTTCCAAACTGTAGCTATAAACAGTAGTCATTTTCACAGACTATACAATTATTCCAGCTTTTTAATGGCTTGACACATCAGGGACTTAGATTATTCTTTATGCACTCAGATTGAATAGTGGTTAGTTGGGTTACCAGTAGTTTATGTAAAGTGTACCTGTTAAATTACATAACTATCATAAATAATTTTCACATAATATATGCTGCTGAAATTTAAAAATTAATTTAAATCTTAATGACAGTGAATTCATTTGGCATGGTATTAATCCTTGAATGTCATGTGCCTGTGTGTGTGTGTGTGTGTGTGTGTGTGTGAGGGACAAGTTATTTAACTTTCTCCTGCCATTAAGTGTATAGTGTCATATAAAATTTCCAGTGAAATGAACTGCAGTGGTTATTGGTAGAACTGTTACCATCAGTATTGCGAGCATCAGGCATGTATATACTTACAAATGTGATTTAACCACACTGATTGTTTGTAAATTTATGAAATTGCTATTTTGTTACTCTTCACCCATTGTCAATGATAAGGAGAAACAGGTATATTTTTTCAATATTTCTTAATATTGTACGTTCTTTTACAAAAGGTTGCCCATATATGAGCTTTGCTCACATTCCACACTTGTGTTACAGTGTTGTGGGGGTGCACCTCATGGAACACGTGTATTTTGAGCAGGGGTCTCAAATATGCAGGCTGCATGAGGCCCACCAGTTTATGCGGCCCTCAGTATTCTAATTATAGCCTGTGACCCAGAACATTGTTAAAGATATACATAATTTCAACAGTGAAAAAGGGTTTTTTGTCACAGGCCATGAAGACCCAAAGAGTTTAGCTCGCTGGATGGGAAACAAGCAACATATTTTGGCAAATAGTACTAATGAAGTAATTTTAAAATTTTATAATTGTAGTTCAGTCCTCTTACTAACAGTATGAAATATTCTTAACAGTGTGTTTAATATTGAACAAAACATTTAACCTGTTTATTGCTTAAAATGATGTGCAGTCCACCTTAATTTTCAAAATGACAAGTTTGGCCAGCATACAGTTTGAGTTTGAGACCCCTGATTTAGAGTAATAACAGAACTACAGCTGTTTTCTGTAACTGTAGCACATGGCCTGAAGAAACTATTGCAACCTTTCTAAAGATCTCTTTATAGAAGTGTACTTATGAAGCATGTGCACTTTAATTTCTTGTTAATGGAAATATAAATAACTGAACAAGGTGCAGTATTATTGCCTGTAACAGGAACAACTCTTACCCATTTTCCTTTTAGTATATTTCCTAGGTCACCAGGCACAAAAACCTTTTTTTTGTAGGACTGAAGATGGCTGAGTTTAAAGCTGCCATTTACAGTAAAATCCAGACTGTCATACCTTTGGTTATTTGCATTAGGTTGCATTGGTTAGGTGCATTCACATAGTCACAGAAAGTGCCTGTTAGCCTCATCATGTTGGTCTGTTTGTACACACCTAGCAGTGCAGTGCAGTTCCCACTGCATGGATTTCTGTGAAATTTGATACTCATGACTCTTATGAAAATTTGTTCAGAATCCAAATTTTGTTAAAATTGGGCAAGAATGTTGGGCACTTAATTGAGATCTAAATGCATTTTATTTTTGCCAGTGACATTAAATGGCCATACAAGCACTCTTGAGTGAAATGGTATCAGACTGTTAGCATAGCCGAGGAGGCATAAACAGTACACCAACATACGAAAATGTTGCATTGTACACACATTGCCTGTCTTGTTATCTGATGTGCTTTGTTGTGAGAATACTGCATTACATTTATGAACTTACATTTTAAATGAAACATATTTTATCAACAGTCAGCTCATTGTGTACTGAAATGAATTGTTTTCCACCAGGTTCATGTGTGTACATTCTGTCTGCATGTACATGTTTACATCGTGTATTCTCTGCATTTTATGTATACTCACTACCAGTTCCTTTATTGTGCTTCTGTTACTAGCTCTTATTACATCAATGCAGTTGCCCTTTGTTTGGTAATGGAACTTACTAATTTCTCATAAAATAGTGATTTTTTTTTATTAACCTGTCATGTGAAAGCAGAAAGTTTTCATCTCCATAGAACAAAAACTTGAAGCCTTACAAACAGTACATAAACTAGCATGAAAGGTGGCAGAAGAATACAGTGCTGGTCATATTACTGTTGGTGATTAGACAAGGAAAAGGAGTAAGATGGAAAAGTGGCGGAGCATAAAATGTAGGCATGAAGGAATGTAAAAGAAAGAGATGAAGAAAGAAAGAAAGAAAGAAAACAGCCAAGACTTGGGGCATTCAAAGCACAATAATCCCATATACTACTCAATGGTAAAATGATTTTATTAAGCCTAAAGTTACATAATATAATACAAGCATTTGCAAACAAGATGTTTCAGATATTGCCTTCATTCAAGTGAACAGTTACATGTAACTTCCAGCAGCAGCAAACTGCCTGCAGGTGCTGCTGGTTTCAAGATTAAAAATGTGCAATAGTTTGGAGACAAAACTACTTTCAAGAATTAAAATTCTGCTAACAAGGAGAATACATAATTGTGGTACCTCTGATTTTGAAGATTCAATTTTTCTGGGATGTGATGCTGTGTTGTTTGTTGAGCAGTTCCCATCCTTTCCAACAATCATAATGCCTTCACCTCCTGGGACTGCTTGACCCTGAAGATGAAGACACTATGATTCTTCAAAACAGGGACCCACAAATTTTCCCAAAGTCTTGATGCCAGAAAGATGACAAAAAGCAAGGTCCATTCTGAGGATCCAAAATTCTGAAGTAACCTGTGAACCTTGGTGTAATCTGGTGCTTTCTGCCCAATGCAAGTGAACTGATACAGATTTTTGTGTGTATAAAAAAAACTGCAAGAATTGGATGCAAATATTAGGTGCCACCTTGCACAATTTAGTTAACCAGAATTTGAGCACCTCTACTTTGAAACAAGCGGAACATTTTCACACCAACGCAGCATCACATTCCAGAAGACTGGAATCCTCTGCAGCACTGCTGTGAGAGCCTCAGATTTTGCATCTTAATTGTTTAAGTTGTGTGAGGGTAAAGAATGCTATAAAATGTGCAAGAAGTAAGAACCAATACTCTGAAACACCAAAGAAAATTTAAGAAAAGTTTTGCTGAATGGTTGTGAATGCATGCTCTTTACCTGTTTGTCTTCATTATTATTAGCATCAGTATTAATATTAATTCACATCCATTTTTGACACAACTTTTTACCTTTCTTATAGGAAGACTGGAATTGCGTGTAGTGTCCACAACTGCTGTTATACACGTATCTGCAGATGTGAATAAGGACCCAAATGTTGATCAAAAGACACAAAACTTTTCTCAAAATTTTCTTGAGCATATTTGTACACAGGCTCATTCTGCATGTGCATTTTATTTACAGTATCTGAGGAAGTGTTTATCCACACTCCCCTAGGAGCGAGAATTTGAAAGTAAATGTTCTTGGTAAATCACTAATATGTGTATCTTGCAATTTTAATTGTACAGTTTTTACCACCACCATACAAGTTAAAAGGAAATATAGCTACATACTGAACTGCCCAATGCATAGAACTACAGCTTTAATTATGCTATTTTTTTTACACCAACAAAGGACACTTAACTTCAATGACTAACGACAGAGTACAGCTAATTTTTTGTTATGTGTTGTTGCTAGATATTATTGCCTTTAGGGCACAGTAATTACAGTTGAATATATATCTGTCCGTAGTCAAGAATCATGCAGTATTTAATATTTAGTCCTATACTAGGAACAAACAAGGCTGTCTATTAGATATATAATTACTATCTGTTTCCTTTTATCCATCCTGTATCTTGAGATGAATGTTTCTTGTATAGTTTCATTACTTTCTTTCCAGGAACAAGTCCCTGAGTAAGACCTGGCCTCTTCTTTCTTATGACTTGTGTTGAAGTACTATCAATCTCTACTTCTGCTTCTTCATCCACAATTGGTACTATGTGACTTTGTAATGGCACTTGTTCATTCTGGTTACCACTCTCCTGTAAGTCTGCCTCTGATCGATGTAAATCTGAATCATGTGCAAATTTACAATTATGTCCAAATCTACAACGACCTTTTCGAAAATTCCAACAGATTTTCTTTCCGTTTATCATTTTAATTTCATCTCTAGTTGGCGTCATTTTAACATGTTTCTCAAGGATAGCTTTCTTTGCATTTTCTGCCTCAACAAATGGATTTGCAAATACAGAGTTCTTGACTGACATGGCACCCTGTGTTCCAAATTCAGGGTGAGGTAACTTTTCAGATGTTTGCCCATTTAGCTGCGTATCATCAGACCTAAAATACAGGACATTTAATTACTCTTTGTTATCTAGAAGTGATCCTGATTTCCATAATAGTCATGGAACAAAGACTGGTTAGCACTGCAATTCCTGTTGCTGATCAGAAAACATACAACAACACGTCCAACTACTGACACCAAACAATAACAACATGAACTGAGGGGCCACCATCAGTATATATAAGGCTCTGTAAAATGGAAAGGAATCACACAGAATGGTACTGTTGTACATATCAGAGTAAAATAATATGTACATGCAAACTATGTGTCACATGAAATAGTGATGTACAACTGTTCCTTGTTTAAATGATGCTAGAAACAATGAAAAGAAAATAGTAAAAAGTTTGGTAAGAAATTTAATGGTGACATATATTAATCATATTGCACTACAAACTCTGACTCAAAATTTCAATGTACAGATTTAAAAATAGATGGAAATAAAGAAGCATAGTTAGCAAATGGAATAGTACATACTCTGCCAGTTACAGTATACCCTGAAGATACTGAAGAACACAACTCGGTTGAAGTTACTTATGTCCGTGCATTAATAAATATTTCATCCAATAAAATTGTGAAATACACTGATGTTAAAATTGTATTTTTTACACACAATATGTCATAACTCTGACATATTTTGATCTATCTTGATCAAACTCAGGGAGTTACTGAAAATCAATACAGCATATACAAAACATAGATGGAGTATTGAATACGTTAAAGTTTGTGCATACAGTGTCTGAAGATATTATCCACAAATTTTAATGTATTTAATAATCCATCTATGTTTTTATATATACATTACTGATGTTCAATAAAACTATGTGTAAAAAATTTAATTGTAACATTAGCACATTTATTGGTTTTATTGTATGAAAACTCACTTTGTCATGAAAAAGTAATAAAACAAGAGAAGGGATCAAACAAGAGAGGCAATGTATGTTACCGTAACAATAAGGTACATCTGCATAACCATTTTGCCATGGAAAAGCAGTAAGTATTATACATTATGAGTGTATTTGTAGCCTAAGTATCTGGCATGCCACACACCAGCACCATATCATACTGTCATCTGTGGCCTGTCCAGCTATAC
>Ga0136643_10005568_pt1 | contig 17797 bp, 5 predicted proteins | sample TergutLab28metaG_FD_96883 | JGI IMG/M metagenome (GOLD analysis project Ga0136643, IMG submission 96883) | Labiotermes labralis P1 segment gut microbial communities from Petit-Saut dam, French Guiana - Lab288 P1 (version 3) (version 3) | ecosystem: Host-associated > Arthropoda: Insects >...
CCGATTGACGGCGGCGAGCCGACGGAGCAGGTTATCACGTTCCGCGGGAACGGCGGCACGCCGAGCATCCAGACGCGTACTGCGGAGATTGGCGATACATATGCGGCTGCAATGGCTTCTGTGACTGTGACCCGTCCGGGGCATACGTTCCTGGGCTGGTTCACGAGTGACACCGGGGGCGAGGAAGTCGAGCCCGGCGATACCGTGACGGATGCCTCTGCGCGTGTGTTGTTTGCGCAGTGGAGATTAGACACCGGAGCGGATCCGCATCAGCGGGTTATTTTCCGCGGGAACGGCGGCTTCATGGCGTTCCAGACGGCGAGTGTACCGTTTGGCGTGTATTATCAAGAGGCTTTTGAGCAGATTGAGCAACCGACCCGTGCGGGCTATACGTTCATGGGATGGTATACAACGGCATCCGGCGCGGCCGGGTTCCGTGTGAATGCGGATGACATTGTTACGAGTCAGGCGACCCGAACGCTTTGGGCGCGTTGGCGGTATGACGGGATCAGCGACCGAAATCAGGTGATTACGTTCTTTGGTAACGGCGGCGGCCCGGCGATTCAGCAGGCCGCGGCGGTAATCGGCGGCACCTATGCGAACGCGTTCAATAGTGTGTTTGAGCCGACGTGGTCGCAGGGCGAGTTTATCGGTTGGTTTACTGAGCCCGTTGGCGGTGTGCGGGTTCTGCCGGGCGATACGGTGACGGCATTTTCCACGCGCTACCTGTTTGCGCAATGGGACGGCGATATGACCGGCATCCAGACGGTCCGCTTCCGCGGTAACGGCGGCGGCCCGGCACTTCAGATTGCAACGGTTTCGATTGCGGACACCACGTATCAGGCGGCCTTTGACATGGTGGAAGAGCCGACCAGAGCGGGGTATGTGTTCCTCGGCTGGTTCAACCAGAGAGTCGGCGGCTATGAGGTTTTGGGCAGCCATTCGATCACATCCGGCCGTGTGCGGACGCTGTTCGCGCAATGGGAGCCGTGTGACGAGTGGACGGGCGACCGCACGCAGGTCGTGACGTTCTACGGCAACGGCGCGGCGGCCCCGTATGATTTCCGGCAGGGTCTGGCGGTGATTGGCGGCACCTATGAGGCATTGTTCAACGCGATGAGTGATCCGACGAGAGACGGCTATGTGTTCCTCGGCTGGTACACCGATGTCTTTGGCGGCCATCGTGTGTTGGCGAGCGATTATGTAACGGATGCACCGACCCGCGCGTTCTTTGCGCGTTGGCAGTTTGTGCCGACCGGCGGCGAGCCGATGCAGAGAATCACGTTCCGCGGCAACGGCGGCGGCCCCGCTGTCCAAACTGCGGTAACAACGATACTGGACACCACCTATGCGGCGGCGTTTGGTCAGGTTGAAACACCGACGAGACAGTACTTTGCGTTTATTGGTTGGTTTACTGCGCCGGAAGGCGGCGTGCAGGTGCTGCCGCACCACGAGGTGTTCTTTGTAGAGAACATCACGCTTTGGGCGCAATGGCGTCCTGACGGTGCGCCCCGTCAGGTTCAGACGGTCACGTTCCGTGCGAACGGCGGCGGCCCGGACTGGCAGACGGCCTCTATTTTCGTGGGTGAGCACTATGACCCTGCAGCGTTTGCGCAAATTGAGGAGCCGACCAGACGCCACTATATCTTCACCGGATGGTGGACGGCACCTGTATACGGGGAGCGTGTCACCGACACATGGGTGGCGGGCAACGAGGCCGCGCGTACGTTCTACGCACAGTGGGAAGAAGATCCCGACGATCCGCCCGGCCCGCGGCACCGCATTGAGTTCGACGGCAGAAACGGCTGGCCGAGCTGGCAGGTCGCATACTCACCCGTGAATGAGCTGTTTGGTCATAGTTTTGCGCAGATTCAGAACCCGCCGCTCCGTCCGGGCTGGAACTTTGACGGTTGGTGGACGACGCCCCGTGAAGGCGGTCAGGAAGTGTTTGCGACAACGGCTATTTCCACCTTCCTCCTGCCGACATACCCGGGTACCATTACGCTGTATGCCCGTTGGGTATATGACGGCGAGGGCGGCCATCCGAAGGCCATTACGTTCTACGGCAACGGCACGACTGCTTTCCCGGCGACACCGCTGCATCAGGTTGTTTTTGTAGAGCGTTTCACAGACGCGCTCTATGAAGAGGCTCTGAATCAGGTTGTCGATCCCGTGAGACCTCACTACCGTTTTGTCGGTTGGTACACAGCACCGGTCGGCGGTGTGCGGATTACGCCGGATATGCCGGTGAATGATGACTACACCTATCGTATTGTCTACGCCCGTTGGGTAGAGTGCGAAGATAATCCCGTCATCCAGACCATCAACTACTGGGCCATCGGCGCGACGCCGATGCACCAGGTTGACACGGCGAACACCAACGAAGTCTACGGCGACTCGTTTGCCCGGATTACTCTCCCGGTGATGGAAGACCATTTCTTCATGGGCTGGTTTAGTGAGCCGCTCGGCGGTGTCCGTGTCTGGCCCGATGACCCTGTCACCCGAGAGTCTGCCAGAAACCTTTGGGCTCGGTGGTTCCCGGATGGGCCTTGGGGCGATGAGCAAGAAGTCATTTTCTACGGCAACGGCGGCAGCCCATTCCGTCAGAGAGCCATCGTATACGAGAATATGCCCTACCGTTGGGCGTTCGAGCAGGTGAATGAGCCGACCAGAGCGAACCATATCTTCCGCGGTTGGTTCACGAACCCCGTCGGCGGCGATGAGGTCTTGGAAGATGACCTCGTGACGGCGGCTCCGAGACGTACCTTGTTTGCGCAATGGGATGCGTGCCCGGATAATCCCCCCTACCCGCCGGAGCAGACCGTTATCTTCCGCGGCAACGGCGGTACACCCGACTGGCAATTTGCGGTCGTGGAGCAAGGCGCGGTCTACGGCGCGGCATTCAGTCAAGTCATGACACCGACGCATGTCGAACCCGGTTTCGTATTTCTCGGCTGGTTCACGGGCATCAGCGGCGGTATGGAGATTACGGCAGACGATATCGTCACAAACGCTAGTGTCCGCACCCTGTTTGCGCAATGGGAGTGGGAGGGCGATAACAATCCGTTCCAAACCGTAACGTTCCACGCGAACGGCGGCGGACCGACCCCGCAGTTTGGTGTGGTCTTGCAGGGCGCGGCCTATCAGGCGGCATTTGACCAAGTCGAAGAGCCGACCAGACGTCACTTTGTATTCCGCGGCTGGTTCACGAACCCCGTGGGCGGGAATCAGGTCTTCGGAGATACCGTGGTAAACGCGGCTCCGGCCCGTGATTTGTTCGCCCAATGGGATGTGTGCCCGTATTACCCGCCGTACCCGCCGGTACAGACCGTGACGTTCCGCGGTAACGGCGGCCATCCGGACTTCCAGAGTGCGACGGCAGTCATTGGTTCTGCCTATGGCGCGGCGTTCGCACAAGTTGAAGAGCCGACCAGAGCAAACTTTGTGTTCCGCGGCTGGTACACCGACCCGTTTGGCGGCCTTCGGGTCACGGCGGCGACCGTGGTGAACGAATCCTCCGCGAGAACCCTGTTCGCCCAATGGGATGAATGCCCGGATAACCCGCCGTACCCGCCGGTACAGACCATTACGTTCCGCGGCAACGGCGGCAGCCCGGATGTGCAGACAGCAACGGCAGTTATCGGTACGCCTTATGGCAATGCTTTTGCGCAAGTCAATGAGCCGACCAGAGACAACCACGAGTTCCTCGGCTGGTTCACGGGCGTTGAAATCGGCGACCGTGTCAGAGCGGACGACATCGTAACAGATGCGAGCTATCGCGTTCTGTATGCCCGTTGGCGTTGGAACGGCGAGGGCACACCGGAGCAGGTCATTACCTTCCGCGGTAACGGCGGCTTCCCGGATGAGCAGACGAGAGTTGTCCAGAGAACGGCCGGCGCAACCCACGCGGAGGTATTTGCCTGTGTTGAAACGCCGGAGACTGCGTTGGGCCACACCTTCCTCGGCTGGTTCACCCTGCCTGTGGGCGGCGTGGAGGTTACAGCGGATACGCTGATCAGCAATGCGCCGATTCGTACCCTCTATGCACAATGGGATATCGACCCGACAACTGACCTGCTTATTATCTTCCAGGGCAATGAAGGCGCACCGACGCCGCAGTCCGCTCTGGTACAGGTAGGCGATACCTTCGGCGATGCCCGCGCATTGGTCCTTGAGCCGACCAGAAGAGCATACGTATTCAACGGCTGGTGGACGCTGCCCCTCGGCGGCACCGAAGTGTTGGATGCGGAAGTCCTTGCGGCAACCGCAAACGGCACGCGTACTGTGTTCGCCCGGTGGGAGCCCTGTGGTGAGTGGGACGGCCAGAGCATCCTCTTCTCCGGTAACCAAGGTACACCCGAGTATCAATGGGTATACATTGAGTTCGACCAAACCTACGGCGATGCGTTCGATGAAGCGATTGAGCCGTGGAGAGCCGGATATGTCTTTGCGGGTTGGTGGACACACCACATCCGTGACCTGGGCGTTGAAGTTGGGCGTGACATGCCGATTTCTTCCGCACCTTTCCGTGTGTTGTACGCGCAATGGGATCCCTGTTTTGCGCATTGGATTACCCTGACGTTCTACGGCGCGGGCGGCACCCCGATTGTACAGACGCTCGCGGTTGAGCCCGGCAGCGAGTACGGCGGCGCGTTTACGCAAGTCCCCGTGACGAGAGAGCCGCACCATGCGTTCGTCGGCTGGTTCACTTATCCGCAGGGCGAAGGCAGTATTACGCCGCGCGAAGTCATGGACGACGAGATTGTAGACGCGGATTCCCCGCGCACTTTGTGGGCGCATAGGGAGCTGAGAGACCCGACAACGGCACCGACCATGCAGACTGTCCACTTCATGGGCAACGGCGGATCACCTTTCTATCAAGCGGCGGTGATTACGCCCGTCGTGGACGGTGAGACGACTTACTACGCCGCGTTCAACGCTGTCACCGTGCTGCACGCACACGGCAGCAGATTCGTCGGTTGGTTTACTGCGCCCGATGGCGGCGAGCAAGTGTTCCCGGGCGACTTTGTCACCGAAGACGAGCACCGCATCCTGTATGCGCGTTGGGACGGCGACGATGTGCAGTGGGTCATATTCCGCGGCAACGGCGGCGCGCCTGACGAGCAGATTGTACCTGTCTTTGCAGGCAACCTCTATGAGACTGCCTTTAACCAAGTTGCCGTACCGACAAGAGCGGGCTGGGCGTTCCGCGGCTGGTTCGACTGTTGGACGAGAGCCGGCGTGCAGGTGCGCGGTACCGATGAGATTACAGATGAGCTGGGTATTGTCCTCTTCGCGCATTGGGGCCGTACCGGCCCGGACATCTACATTGATGTAGATGAGGACGGCAACACGACCGTATCTGTGCCGCCCGGCATGGAGTACGATTACAGATGGGAAGACGGCGAGATCGTCGTCACCTTCCCGCCGGGTGATGAGAACATTTGGGTCGATGTACCTGATGACTGGACCTATATCATCCACCCGCCCGACGCGGACGGCTACAGAGTTGTCACGATTACGCCGCCGCCGAACTTCCCGCCGCTTTGCGACGGTAACTGCGGCATCTACATCGTTCTCGAAGAGGATGAGCGTGTGTCTGTAACGGTACCGCCTTGTGTGGACTGGTACCGTGTGGGCAGCGACGATGATGACAACATCACCGTAACGTTCCCCGAGGGCACATGTGAAGAGCGTATCACCGTAACGCTGATACCGCCGGGCTGGGGTTACCGCACACATATCGACGAAGATGGCAGCCTTGTTGTGACGCTGATTCGTCCCGGCGACCCGATTGAGATTATCTTCTGGGCAAACGACGGCACGGCAAGACACGAGATTATCTTCGTGCCGAGCGGAGCCGATGTAAACTTCGGATACATCATCGACAACCGCGCACCGAACTTCACGTGGCCCGGTTCCGGCCTGCGGTTCGACTTCTGGTCCTTCGGCCATACGGCCGGCAGCTTGCCTGTTGACCGGACGCTGCCCGTAATCGGCGCGGACGGCGGCTACTACGCCCTGTGGGCGCATTGGACGGAAGACTGCGACCCGTGTGACTACTGCCCGGGCTGCGGCGAGTGCTTAGAGTGCAGCGAGTGTAAGTGCTGCGACGACTGCGGCAAATACCCCTGTGAATGCTGCCCGTGCGATGACCTCTGCCCGGAATGCGGCGAGTGTCTGGAGTGCGGTGCGTGTAAGTGCTGTGAGCTGTGCGGCAACTACCCGTGTGACTGCGACAGAAATATTCTGGTTGTATTCGCGTCTAACGACGGTACGAACCGTTTTGCAACCATCCGTGCCGCATATGGCGAGCAGTTCGCGAATGTGATAGCGCGTGCACAGGCGGAGCACGGGAACCCGATTTTTGTGCGTGACGGCTATGAGCTGTTCTCTTGGTCGCTTGAGATGCCGCAAGGCAGCCCGGCTGTAACGGGAACGGTAACAGGCCCGACAGAATCTCTGTTTGCGATGTGGAGACCCGTTGAACCCGGAGACGGGCGGACGCTGACCTTCAACGCGAACGACCCCGGCCGCTTCCGAAGCGGCAGCTTGACCCGCGAAGTGACGCTGTCTGTGACTGACAGTTTGGCACTGGCGATGGCGGAAGCGACGGCGGCAATGAACCCGGCCTCGCGTGACGGGTACACCTTGCGTCCGATGTGGATGCGCGACGCGGCAGACGGCGGTGTAATAGATCCGCGGACGCTCGCGGGCGACTTAGACGTGGATGTCCTGTATGCGTACTGGACGGCGGCGAATGATGATGAGACGCGTCAGGTGGTAATCTTCGTGACTTACGAAGGCACGCTGCCGAACGGCGGCGGCACGGAAGCGGAGTTCCGCTACGTGACCCGCGGCGCGACCTATGCACCTGCATTTACGTATCGGAACTTGGGCGAGGGTCCCGCCGCGCCGACCGGCCGTGTGTTCTTGGGCTGGTTCTGCATGGAGAACCCGAACCTCGTGGTCCGTGCGGTGAGCACGGTAACCGATGCGCCGTACCGCGAGTTGGTGGCGCGGTTCGGGAACGACGACGGCAGCATTTACGTAATCGTGGATGAAGACGGCGAGATTACAGTAATCGGCTATCCGGAAGGCGAGTACGAGATTGGCACAGACGAGGACGGCAACCCGACGGTAACATTCCCGTCGAACCCGGACGCGGATGACATCACGGTAATCCTGCCGGATGACGACTGGGGCTATGATATCGACGACGATGGTCCCGATACAGTCGTGACAATCACACCGCCCGGAGATGGCGGCGGCGCGACACATCGTGCGATTACGTACGTGAACTTCCCGTCGAGCCCCGAGATTGCACAGACCTTGGATGTGGCACTCGGCGCGGCCTATGGCGACGGCGCGGCTGATTTGCCGAGCGGTTGGCTGGCGGCACCCGGCCCGAACTATGTGTTCGTGGGCTGGTTCGAGTTCCCGAACGGTCAGGGTCAAAACCTGACACGCACGGCGGTGACGATGCGCACCCCGCAGACGGTGTTTGCGCATTGGACCTTGGTTGACCTGACTGTGGAGACGCGTGCGATTACGTACGTGAACTTCCCGAGCAGTCCGTACCGTGAGACGATTGATGTGGCTTTCGGCACGACGTATTACGACGGCGCGGCTGACCTGCCGAGCGGATGGCTGACGGCCCCCGGCCCGAACTATCAGTTCGCCGGATGGTTCAGCCAGCCGAACGGTTACGGCATCCCGTTAGATGACCTGCCTGTGGGTGCGAACACCCCGCAGACGGCGTTTGCGCACTGGACTTTGATTGATGAGGACGTGATGTCCCGTGCGATCACGTATGTAAACTTCCCGAACGCGCCCGATGACATTGCGCATACGCTCACGGTGGACTTTGGTACCACCTACGCGGCAGGCGCGGCGACGGCACCCGGCCTGCCTGCGGGATGGCTGACGGTACCCGGTGACGGCTATGTCTTTGCGGGATGGTTCAGCCAACCGAATGGCGGCGGGATTCCGCTGGACAGCGTTGCGGTCGGCGCGGCGACACCTGAGACGGCGTTTGCGCACTGGGCCTTTGAACCCGGCGACGGCGGCCCCATCCGTGTCGAAGTAGACGACGACGGCAATGTGACGGTAACGGTGCCTCCGGGCATCGACTACGAAGTGGATTGGGACGATGACGGTAACATCATTGTAACGTTCCCGCCGGGTACAGACCCTGACGACATCGAAGTCATTCTGCCTGAGGTAGAAGACGGCGAAGACGAGTGGACGTACGAGATTGTTGTAGATGAGGACGGCGTACACGTCATCATTACGCCGCCGAGCGGTTGGGAGCCGTGTGACGAGAGCGACGAGATTACGATTGACCTCGAGCGTGATGAGAACGGTGATTACACGTTGCGCGTTCAGACTCCGCCGGGCGTGAGCTACGAGGTAGAGAACAAGGACGATGGCCGTATCCACGTCATCTTCCCGCCGGGTACCGAGGACGATTACAGAATCACCGTAAACGTACCCGACGACTGGACATATGACGCGTTCCCGGGTGAAGACGGCAGTTGGATTGTCGAACTCCGTCCGCCTGCGATGCACACATTCAGACTGGTAGCGGAAGACGGCACGCCGATTCCCGGTGTTACTGTCACGGTATTCTGCGATGACACAGACGCGGTTGTGATGACGGCGCGGCAAACGAACGCAGCCGGTGAAGTGGGCATTCCGCAGTTGCCGAACGGCGATTACAGAATGACGGCAACATATCCCGACCATATCTTTGGGAACATCGTTGTGTACTTCACCGTGACAGACGGGGTTTTGACGGTCACAAGTATCGTGCCCGTGTCGGCAGCCGCGCTGACCGCCGGCATCGTGCCGAGTTCCGTCACCATTATTCCGATGCCTTGGCAGCAGCTGGTGACATTCAACCCGAACGAGGGTGTATTCACGGGCCCGACCCAGTCCCCGCAGCGTTTGGTTACGCGCACCGGCCGCACATACGACCAGGCATTCAATGCGCTCGGTCATCTGATGAACGATACGTTGAACCGTCCGACGCGTGACGGCTATGAATTCCGCGGCTGGTACGACGCGGCGAACGGCGGAAGCCGTGTGAATTATGACGATGCGGTAACGGCCGCGCAGTCGCGCACCCTGTTTGCACAATGGACAGCGGTTGAACCCGGCGGCGACGGCGGCATCACGGTAGAAGTAGATGACGACGGCAATGTGACGGTGACGGTACCTCCGGGCATCGACTACGAAGTAGATTGGGACGATGACGGCAACATCATTGTAACGTTCCCGCCGGGTACAGACCCGGATGACATCGAGGTCATTCTGCCTGAGGTAGAAGACGGCGAAGACGAGTGGACGTACGAAATCATCGAAGACGAGGACGGCACGCACGTCATCATCACACCGCCTCCGGGCTGGGAGCCGTGCGATGAGAACGACGAGATTGTGATAGACCTTGAGCGAGACGCGGACGGCGGCTATACCTTGAGTATCGCAACGCCGCCGGGTGTGAACTACGAGGTAGAGAACAAGGACGACGGCCGGATTCAAGTCATCTTCCCGCCGGGTACCGAGGACGATTACAGAATCACCGTAAACGTACCCGACGACTGGACGTATTATGAGTTCCCGGACGAGGACGGCAACTGGATTGTCGAGCTCCGTCCGCCGGGCTGGAGCCCCTGCGATTGCATCGAGTGCCCGATTTGCGACGGTTGCTTAGACGGCTGTGACGGCTGCTGTGACAGAGACCCGTGTGACTGTGAGCGTTTGGCGGTTATCTTCCTGCCGAACCACGGCCTGCCGATTCCGATTGGCGCGGTTTCCGCCCCGGTAGGCGCATCTTTCGAGTGGGTACTGGAGAACCTCGCACCGACCGCACTCAGAACAGGCTTTACATTCACACATTGGTCTGACGATGCGGCAGACGGCAGCTTAGCAATCGACGAAACCCGCCTGATTGGCGGCGGCGGCCCGAGTTTCGTGCCGGACAGCCAAGGCGGAGCCTACTTCCTGTGGGCGCACTGGGTGATTGACACGGCGAGACCGACCATCCCCGTCACCCTCCGTGCGAACTTTGCACACGACGGAGCCGCGGATCCGTATGAGGAGATTTACGCATACGCAAGCGAGACTTTGGCAGAGTTTGTCGACAGAATCGGTCAGCAGTTCATCCACCCGAACTTGGACCCGGAGACCAATTGGAACTTCGAGTACTGGTCATTCGCTTTCGCGGCAGGCAGCGAGCGTGCCGAGGACAGCATACATGCCGGCACACAGATGGTAGACCTGCTTGACACACTCCTGCAGAACATCGTGCTCTACAGCCATTGGTCGGAGGGCGCGCCCGCAGACGGCTATGTGATGGTCATCTTCCTGCCCGGCATTGAGTACGACGATCCGAGAACAGGCGTGTTCAGCTTCCCTGCAAACACGCTGTTTGTACCGACCGTCATGAACTCCGGCGCACCCGCATTATCCTGGTTGCACGTGGAGACCGATGAAGCGATTGACCGTTGGACCTTCGACGGCGCAGGCACAGAGCCGGTATCCGGCCGTGTCGGCGACCGCGCAAGACACATCGGCGGCGGCATCTGGATTATCGAGATTTACGCGCAATGGACGCCTGTTACCGGCGGCACGGTAGATACCGTGACCTTCGATGCAAACGGCGGCCGCTGGGCAACGGCACCGCACTACATCCGCACAGAGAACGATGTGGCGGTCGGTTCGGAACTGAGCGATGCTGCGCCCGCGGCACCGAGCAGAACCGGATACACTTTCGTAGGCTGGGCCCTGACGGCAGCGGCGGCAGAGGCGTTGCCCGGCACCTTCCCGATTACCGCGGCAGATAACCACTTCTTCGCGGTGTGGGTCGATGACGGCAGCGGCGGCACGGTAGACACCGTGACCTTCGATGCAAACGGCGGCCGCTGGGCAACGGCACCGCACTACATCCGCACGGAGAACGATGTGGCGATCGGTTCGGAACTGAGCGATATTGCGCCCGCGGCACCTGGCAGAACCGGCTACAGATTTCTGGGCTGGGCCCTGACGGCAACGGCCGCCGCGGCTCTGGATGACGACTTCCCGATCAGCACGGCGAACAACCATTTCTTCGCCGTATGGGAGGACGAGAACGTGACGACCAACCGTGAAATCATCTTCTTGGCCCCCGGCAGCAATCGAGGGTTACAGCAGTTCCCGGCAGTAGTCGGCGCACCGTTTGGCGATGTCTTTGCCTTGGCTGAGGACGGCCTCGAAAGAACCAACCACACCCTCGTCGGCTGGTCGCTGGTCAGCGGCACCGCAGGCGTAGAGATTTACGACGGCCTCGTGGTTGCGGGCGGGAACGTCCCGGCGGGCACCAACGCCATTGTCCTGGAGGCGGTTTGGGATTCCGACGCCCCGGACAACACCATCACCTTCCACCTCTACGACGGCAGTAACGATACTTTCGTGATAGACGTCGTGCCGGGTGAGGCGGTTGTCCTCCCGGATGAGGTTCTGGCGATGACGGACGCCGTGATGGACGGCCGCGGCCACGCGCTGTGGGGCTGGTTCACACACGAGCAGCTGGACAGCTCCGGCAGAGAGCGGAACGGCTTCCGCAGGCCCGCAGTCGGTACCAACGGCTTCGACATCGGCACGCTGCGCACAGCGGGCTGGACACTGCCCTTCGACACAGACGGCAATTTCGACTTCCACGCCATTTGGGTGCTCTGGGGTGATGTGAACGATGATGACGAGGTAGACCACGTAGACCTTGCAATCATGATGGCATTCTTCGCAAACGTCCCCGGCACGGAGCTCGTTATGCCGGCGGCGAATGTATACACCAGTTTCGAGGCCGATGGCAGAACACCCATCGTCGGCCACCCGGATCTTGCACGTATGATGAGCTTCTTTGCCAACGTCCCGGGCATCGTATTGGGTCCCGGCACGGCAGGGTAAGCTTTGCATAGACGGGGCGGCCCCAAAACGGGCTGTCCCGGGCACAAAACAAAATCCGCAAAAGGAAAACAAAAGGAAAAAAGGGAAAAAGGAGAATCACCATGAAGAAAAGAATGCTGGCTCTACTACTCATCGCTCTACTGGCACTACAGGTTTTTGCCCCGGCAACATTTGCGACAACCGCACAAGAAGACGCAAGCGCAACCGAAGTGACCGCACCCGCCGTCTCGCCCCTCCGCCGCGTTGAATTAGTCCTCCGCGACAGCTCTGCACAGGCAGACCTCGCGCGTGTTGTGCCGCTTGCCGGCGCGGAGATGCGGCTTCAAATTGACCGTGACGCGGAAGGCACCCCCGGTTCCATCGTGGAAGTGACCGTTCACGTAGGTCAGAATGTAACGCCCGGCTGGATTAACATGACTTACCAGCTCTCTTTTGACCCCGCTGTGCTGACCCTGCTTGATTGGGTACATCCCTGGGGCGCGACAATGGACAACGAGCCCTTCGCCGGCAACCACCATCCCATGTGGGCACCGGTTCTGGACTTTGACCCGGTTTACGTGAACAACGCCAGAATGAGAAGCGGCAGTTTGGTAAACCACGGCGTGTACGAGGGCGGCGGCGCGTTCGAGAACGGCATCGGCTTCTTCCGTCCCACAGACCCGATTGAAGATTGGAACTATATGAGTGTCAGCTTCGTACCGACCCACCCGCTGCACGCGATGGGCAGAACAGGCGACTTCTTCACCGTGTTCCGCTTCCAAATCAATGAAAATGCCGCACCCGGCACAACCACAGAGATTTTCTGGGAGTTCTTCGGCGGTGCGCCGGGTACCGACACACCGGGCGTTGCAGGCTCCCCTGCGATCCCCAGAGTACCCACACCGCTGCCGGAAGAGAACGGCCTTGTCACCGTTGTTGCACGGCAAATCGACATCACCTTCGACCCCAACGGCGGCAGCTGGACAGAGTTTGGTGATGAGCCGCTAATCTTCACCATGGTTGAAGGCGACACCTACTGGGATGCGCGGAACGAACTCTTAGCATACACCGGCGGCTTATTATCCCCGGATGTAGTACCCGAAATCAACGGTTGCGATAACTACGCCTTTGTGGCTTGGGTGACCGAAGAAGGTGACAGACTTTGGGATATCAGACTTGATACCATCACAGGCCCGAGAACCTTATATGCAGAGTGGAATCACCTCTGTGACATCTGTGACGACTGCGACTACCCCGAATGTGAGTGCATCTGCGTAGACGGTTACACCATCACGTTCCACCTCTACGACGGCAGCGATGACTACATCGAAATCGACGTCGTACCGGGTGAGCCGGTTACCCTCCCGACAGAGATTCTGACGATGGTAGACGCGGTAGTAGACGGCCGCGGCCACGCGCTGTGGGGCTGGTTCACACACGACGCGCTCGACGCTTCCGGCAGAACCCGTGACGTAGCCGGTGAGACCTTCCGCAGACCCGTAGTCGGCACAAACGGCTTTAACATCATCAGCTTGGAGACCGCAGGTTGGACATTGCCCTTCGACACAGACAACAACTTCGACTTCCACGCCATCTGGATTCTCTGGGGCGATGTGAACGATGACGATTACGTAGACCATGTTGACCTCGCTATCATGATGAGCTTCTTCGCAAACGTCCCCGACATGGTGATGGTTATGCCGGCGGCAAACGTATACACCAGCTTCGAGGCCGATGGCAGAACGCCCATCGTTGGCCACCCCGACCTCGGACGCATGATGAGCTTCTTCGCAAACGTACCGGGCGTCGTATTGGGCCCGGGCACCTAAACCCCGAACCAATGGGGCAAGCGGAAACGCTTGCCCCCGGAACAAAAAAAGGAGACCTGAAATGAAAAAAAGAGTATTAGCTATGTTACTGCTCGCCCTGCTCGTCCTGCAAGTATTCGCTCCGGCGGCCCTTGCAACACCCATCAATACCGACAATCAGATGCGCTTCCAAATCGACCGTGACGCAGAGGGCCAAGCCGGCGGCTATGTGGATGTCAGAGTCGCCGTGACCGAGAATGTGGCTGAGGGCTGGTTCCTCATGACACAAATCATTGCGTATGACCCCGCCCTGCTGACCTTGGTGACTTGGGAACATCCGTTTATGCCCGCCATGCCCCGTGAGCCGGTTGCCGGCAACCACAACGGGATGTGGGCGGCAATGTTTGATTTTGACGCGGCCGATGTGCCTATCGGCTGGACAAGAAACGTTACCCTGACGGCCCACGGCGCATATCAAGGCGGCGGTGTGTTTGAAAACGGGGTCGGCACTTTCGTGCCCGCAAGCCCGATTGTGGGAATGAACTATGTAAGCACCCTCATCGCGCCTGCGAGTGTGCCGGACGCCTTGGGGAGAACGGATGAGTTCTTCATCGTGTTCCGTTTCCGCATCAATGAAAACGCGCAGCCGGGCGACACGGCAGACGTTATGTGGGAGTTCACCGGCGCGACACGCGGCACAAGCACACCGGGCGTTCCCGGGTCCCAGATTGACGGTGTAGCCGCCCCGCGGCCGGAAGAGCAGGGTCTTGTCACCGTAATCGCGCCGCCGCCCGGCCCGTGGACAGCGAGCTATGCCGCCGGGACAGGCGGGACAGGGTCGCACACCGTTGCGGACATAGCGAACAACACGGCGCATACAGTACTGTCGCCGGAGCAGGCAGGCATCACAGGTCCCGCGGACCACGACTTTGCCGGTTGGCGGAGAAGTGACAACAATCAGCTGATTCAGCCGGGCGCAAGCCTGACCATGACGGGCAACGTGACGCTCACAGCGGAGTGGACGGCAGTTACTCCCGGTCCGTGGACGGTGAGCTACGCCGCCGGGACGGGCGGCACAGGGTCACACACCGTTCCGAATTTGGTGAACAACACGGTGCACACCGTGCTGCCGGCGGATGCGGCAGGTATCACAGGCCCCGCAGGCCAAAGCTTTGCCGGCTGGCGGAGAAGTGACAACAACCAGTTGATTCAGCCGGACGCACTCCTGACCATGACGGGCAACGTGACGCTCACAGCGGAGTGGACGACAGCGGCCCTCGGTCCGTGGACAGTAAGCTACGCCGCCGGTGCCGGCGGGACGGGTTCGCACACCGTTGCGGGCATTGCGCACAACACGGCGCATACCGTGTTGGCACCGACTGCCGAAAGCGTAGGCATCACAGGACCCGACGGGCAGAACTTTGCAGGTTGGCGGAACAGTGCCAACAACGCGCTGGTTCAGCCGGGCGCACTCCTCACCATGACGGGGAACGTGACACTCACAGCGGAGTGGCTTGACCCGCCCATGACACCGGATGCCGTCGGCTTCCTGATGGGCTTCCCGGACGGAACCATTCGTCCGCAGCAGATGATTACACGCGCCGAGATGGCGAGTATCTTCTTCCGCCTCGTGGATGACGACTTCCGTGCAGACAACTGGACCATCACGAACGGGTTCGATGATGTGAACGCACCCGCTTGGTTCAACAATCCCATCTCCGTCTTGGCAAATGCAGGCGTGTTCGGTGAGGCCGCAGGGAACTTCCGCCCCAACGAGCCGGCCACCCGCGGAGAGTTTGCGATGGTTCTTGCTTGGTTCGTAAACGGGGACATTAAGCTCAATGGTGCCGAAGGGAACCGCTTTGACGACATCGACGGACACCCGGCAGCCGCGGCGATCAACCGCCTCTTCGACCTCGGTTGGGTACAGGGGGACGGTTCAGGCCGATTCAACCCCGACGGTGACATGAACCGTGCCTATGCGGCCAGAATGATGCTCAACTTCCTCGGCCGTTCCCTGGACAGCGTTGAGTGCCTCTTGCCCGCGCACGAGCTATTCCGCATCTGGCCGGACAACGATAACGTCAACGCCTGGTACTTCCTCTACATCCAAGAGGCCACGCATACCACCACGCGCAACCAAGACGGCAGCTGGGCCGAAATCTGGAATCCGCTCAACTGGACGTTCCTCTATCAGACCAACTCCAACGCAGAAAGCATCCAAGATGCCAGATACGATGCTTGGGGCACTAAATTCCTCCTCCTTTTCTTGCCGTAATGTCTTGGAGACAGCGGGGATGATTTTCTGAAAGGAGGGGAGCGTATGCGGATACAAGCTTTCACAGAGTACGCTGTAGCGATTCTGCGATACTTATATATGCACCAAAACGGGTTGCAAGCAGGCGTACATATTGCGAAAGAAGTGGGCATTTCATATTCCATTTTCTTGACGATTGCCGTTCAATTGCGGCGAAAAGGTTTGCTCGTTTCCGTCCGCGGTCAAAACGGTGGCTTTGCGTTGGGGAGACCGGCGACAGAGATTAGTTTCTACGATGTATTCTTGTGCATCGAAGAAGAATTGTGCATCAGCCGCAGCCTGAGAATAGGCCAAGAAGACGCCGATGATGCGGTGCATGACGGCAAGGTACATGAATTTCTGCAAACTTGGCAGGATAAGATGATTGCGGAAATGTCAGGTAAGTCTATTGCGGATCTGGCATCGTAAAGAACTGCTTGCAACTTTTAGAAAACGTGAAAACATTGCTGATACTCAAAATGTGACGAAGTTTTTATGATTGGGTTTGGAGGGTGTTTTCCTTGAAATCCAAGCGCATGGTAAGTCCGCCGTGCGCTGTGTGTTGTCGGAAGCCGGATGCTTGTCTCAAAACCAATTATATGTTCAGAAACAACATACAGCGGACGGCGGTAATCACCGTCTAGGGAATAAAGACGTTTGTTTCCTTCCTCGCATGTGCACTCCTATCATGTTATTATACATGGCGCATGCCCGGAAAATGTTGGCGGATATTCCGAACCCGAACGCGCGCCTAAGAGCGACGCATAGAAGTTTGGACTCGGAACCCACAGGGCAGGGGATGCGGGACTTTTTAGCATTGTCCTCCTAACGCATCCCCCGTCAACGCAATCGCTGTATACATCATCGGTGTTGACAACACCGTTCCGCCATGCTATACTATCAAGGCCGCTTTGAACGGGCTGTAAGCGGGGACACCCCGCCCGGGAGAGCGAGATTATTTAAGCAGGTGTAATATGCACGCAGTAATTGAGACCGGCGGCAAGCAGTATCGGGTTTGCGAGGGCGACACGCTCTTCATCGAAAAACTGGATGCCCAAGCCGGGCAAGAAGTCAAGTTTGACCGTGTGCTCGCCATCATGAGCGGCGAGACCACGAACTTCGGAACACCCACGGTAGACGGCGCAGTCGTCACGGCTGAGGTTCTGAAGAACGGTAAGGCGAAAAAGGTTATCGTCTACAAGATGAAGCCGAAAAAGAACTATCGCAGAAAACAGGGTCATCGCCAGCCCTATACGCAAGTCAAAATCAGCAAGATCACCGTTTAAGGAGGGATTCGGAAATGGCACATAAAAAAGGTGTAGGTAGTACCAAAAACGGTCGGGACTCCGAGTCCAAACGACTTGGCCCGAAGCGGGCGGACGGACAGTTTGTCCTCGCCGGCAACATTTTGGTGCGCCAGCGCGGTACGAAAATCCACCCCGGCACGAACGTAGGCCGCGGTAAGGACGATACCCTGTTCGCACTCAAGGACGGCCGTGTCCGCTTTGAGCGTTGGGGCAAGGACAGAAAGCGGGTCTCGATTCAGGAAGAGATAGCGCAATAGTTCTAATGAGCAATTAACAATTAGCAATTTTGGGGCTGGCGCAGTGCGTCGGCCCCATTGTTTAACTGTAGGGCGCGGTGAGGACATCGCGCCCTACGAAGATGGTCTCTAAAATTGAGGTAATATTATGTTTGTGGACAAAGCGACAATTAAAATAAAAGCGGGTAACGGCGGTAACGGGGCGGTTGCGTTTCATCGGGAGAA
>Ga0136643_10005570_pt1 | contig 17796 bp, 11 predicted proteins | sample TergutLab28metaG_FD_96883 | JGI IMG/M metagenome (GOLD analysis project Ga0136643, IMG submission 96883) | Labiotermes labralis P1 segment gut microbial communities from Petit-Saut dam, French Guiana - Lab288 P1 (version 3) (version 3) | ecosystem: Host-associated > Arthropoda: Insects >...
ACTCAGCAAGCCGATCGTGAACACTACTCAGTTCTAAAGTAACAGTGTGGTGTGCTGTTGCAGCCTTCGCCATTATCGGTCCTTACTTCTTTGAGGACGAACGTGGAAATGCTTGCACTGTGATCTCTGAGCATTATGCACACATGTTACAGGACTTCTTAATTCCTCGTCTCCAAGGTCTTCCAGTGAACAAAACCACTTACTTTCAACAAGATGGGGCTACAAGTCACACTGCAAAAATTGCAATGAACATTTTGCACCCACTTTTTCCTGGACATTTCATTTCCAGATACGGCGAAATCGAATGGCCAGCAAGATCACCTGACTTATCAGTGTGTGATTTTTACCTGTGGGGCCACCTTAAGAGTGAGGTGTATTCTGCACCATCACCTCGCACAACTCAAGAACTGAAGCTGCGGATACAGGAAGAGAATTCAAGAATCCCGGTCGACGTGTTACGTAGGGCCATGAGTAGTGTTCACGATCGGCTTGCTGAGTGTGAGCAGCATAATGGAGGGCATCTTGAGGATGTAATATTTTGAGTGGAATGATGTGTTGTGTTTTTTTTTATGTTCTGTGTTGTGTTTCAAGACCTCTGATTCACTTATTTCTACAAATGCTAAAGTTTGTACTTCCTTATAAATGTAACTGTATCATGATATCCAACAGTTTTAATTTTTTTTAACACTTAAAAATCACCCAATTCGCTGGTGGACCCTGTATATAAACTAGCAGTCCACCATATGACTAACCATCCATATAATTCATGATGCACATGGTATACAACACCACTTTAAAAGTGTGTTCTATGCACACCCACAGTAAGATGAAACAAGTGTAGGAAAATGTGGATCCTTTCAAACTTCATTTCTCAGCTATGGACCATGAGGAAACAGGAGCACCAAGAAATGCAGCTACCATACCCACAAAAGACCCTCTGCTTTTGTGGTGTTCTAAACATGGTTGGTGGATAGGAACATCAGAGCATGGAAGTTGAGGCATTTCATCTTTACCAAAATGCACTTCCACATCACCAAATTCCAGAAAATAAAATATTTTCTAGCATTTACCAGCATATTAGAGAACGAGGGACATTTGCACATAATTTCAAGCATTTACAGTGGCTAATTCAATAAAATTTTATTGGGCTAGCAGCCGCATCAGGTCATTAAAAGGCAAGTAAATCAATGTTTCAAGAACCGCCTCTGTCCTTATTGTTAGGGAACTAACCTCGATGTCTGTCTGCATCACGATATACCTGCCTGAACCCTTGAATCATGGCTAGAAGTGAGACAAACTAGGTTGGTGAATAGAGTCAAGTACCTACTCTGTTTGGTCCTGCTTTTCATTCAACAACATGCTGGTTGTAGGAGACCAGCCCTGGCTCGATATGAAGCCACTGTCTCTGTTAAAATTATTCTTCTTTAGGTGTATTTCAATTACTTCCTTCACAAGTTGATCCAAGTACCCTGATGTTTTGTTTAATACTGAGGTGCCAGTGAAGTCGATGCGATAACCTACGCTGATGCTATGTTCTGCCACTACTGACATCTCAGGTTAGTATAGATGTATTACATCTATGGTGCTCTTTGCACTTCACCTCAATAGCTACAAAGAACACCAGTCAGTGGCATAATTTCAGTGCAAACAACAGCAGTGTCCAGCAGTCAGTTGATCAAAGCAGTTTAAATCCACATGTTAGACTTTCATTGTTGTTGTTATTTATTAATTTCGTTTTTAATTTCAAATAAGTATGGAGGAGAAAAAGAAGTACATGCTGTTTTTGCTATAAGAGAATAAAAAAAATTTGAAGAAATACACTGAGGAATTAAACAAGGTGATACCACAGGATAATAAGGGAACTGCCCACTAGCAGTGCCTACAATACTGAAATATAGAAAATCAGGCAGCAAAGACACCAATTAATGCATATGGACTGCAGAGGAAAATAATTCATACTGAAAACTATGGACAAAGCTGAGCAAGCAAACCTGACCTTTCACAGGATCAATGAGTCTAAAACAGTTTAACCAAAGTATAAACATTCTGCCTAGTCTTCAGCACTACATAATGACCAAGAAAGATATTCCAGACTGTGTAAAGGACACCACCATAATTTTCCAAGAATTTACCAAGAAATAATTACTAAGACAGGCTGCAAAGAAAATTTCAGACTCTCGTAGCAGTAAACATGGTAGGTTTTTTTCTTTATATTGTTCTAACATGCTGATATTTTATATTTGTTTCAGTGTAACGAAATTTCATTATAATCAAAATGGTTTTGTCATCAAAATGACTTCATTACATTAATATTTCACAGTATGAGGTTTAGAAAAATATATTTCCTGTACTCACCCCACAGTCATTAGCTCCATCTCCACACATAGCAACTATATAATCTAGACTCTGAAGCATTTCAACTAATTGTGTCTTTTGATCTGGAGCCATACGAGCAAAAACAATGCCTCTGGTGACAATCTGAGGCAATAATTCAGGGAGAAAATTATTTAAGGCAGTCCATGTCTTTCCATCCACAGCTATATGCCAACTGCTATTCATCATCAAGGGCAGTACACAGTCCTGGAAGTATAAGGCACAAAATAATGCTCAGCAAAATTATAGTAATAATTTGTGAAAAATATGAAAACTGGTTGAAGAAACTGAAATAAGGTAAGGATATATTAAAAAAGACACTATCCAGCTTGATATTAATCAACCATCCACACATACTCATCTGTGCACAGATTTCATAACATTCACGCATAATAGGCAAGGTATGTCTGACAGTTCATGTCTTACTTTCACAAATACCAGTACATTTCCATTAACTTTTGCATAGGGGTATACATTAAAAGCATCCAGCTGTATCAGGCTACTGAATGTAGCATTTATTTCAGAGTCGAAAATGGCTCCACGTATTAAAAAAAAAAAGGTATGTGACATGAAACATACATTTCAATAAGCTCTATCCTCATGATAGAGGCAGCAGATTCCTCCAAAATGTCAGCACATATCCACCAGATTATAATGCATAGCAAAACAACCCAGCAACCGTAGCCTGCACAACAACTACTGTGGAAACTTCCCAAAACTTTCACTTGATATATTTTTAATGTAGTTCATATTCAATAAAATGAAGAGCATAATAATGCTGAAAAATATGCAATACTTGTAATACTTGTGCAGTGTAAGATAACCCAGCAACTATGAGAATTTCATACAGGGCTTTGAGTGTAATAACACATGAATAATCCACGCAGGGCATGTAAAATTCCATATAAAAATAAATCACACACACAAACTTTGGTTTAATGCATCCTTCAAACATTCAATCATAAAACATTCAATCATGATGATACACAGCCATTTTATACTGTTTGAAACAGTAAACGTACTTGGAATCTGTACCACTACCAAAGAGTTAATCCCCAAATTGTGTACTTACTAACCTTGTGTCGCTGCACCACTTAAAAACTGACTGCAGTCAACATAATACACAGTTTATTATAATAGTGGGTTATGTGTTGACAAAAGTACCTAATACAAAGGTTATTTGAAAAGAAATGATAAAGTGGCACATCTAGTGAATACAACTTGTTGCATGACAACAGCTGTTCCTATATTGTCCTCACTGTCCAGGTGTCCAGGACACATCGCAATCCATGCACTGGACCATCCCACATACAGCCAAGACCTTTCAACATGTGACCTTAAGATGTTTTGCCTCTCAAGAAAGTGTCATAGGAAAACAGAAGTGGATCAGACAAAGATGTCAAGACTGCAGTGATTCCATCAATACCACAATGTCAATGGTGTGCTTCCCTCAATGTCCAAAATAGCCTCCACTCTTTGGTCCAATTCAGGCGGGTAGAATTTCAACATCCCTCACAGGTAGCATTCACATGCAATTAAAATTTACTATATAATAATTACAACTACCATGATTATTACATGCTTTCCATCAAGTATTTAGATCTATAGATGACACACCTGTGTCAGAACACATAACCCACTAATTCAATCAAAACAACACAGTTTGTCGATTGTTTTAATAATACAGTTCATAAATAACAATGTCAGACTGAATTTTCAATTTCTGACAAACCACTACATGAAATTGCATGCTTCCTGAATTTACCTCCTGTTTCCTATATACATTAATGACATGGTGCTTTGGCACAAAAGTGAACTTTGTGCTGTAACATGTACTTGTGAAAATGAAACTTACAGAATCAGAACTGAAACATCCATGATGCCAAGTCTGAGGAACGCCAACCACTTCCCAATCAATTCTGGCAAGGCGTGAATCACCTTTAACTGTTAACTGGATAACTTGTTCAAAAGGAAGTACCATGCCACAATCACGGGCAACACTCACTGCTGTTAGGATATTGTCACCTGCAATAAAAGACAGTGTTTATACCAGAGTCTAAATGAAGTGAAACAGAAACATCACTAATACCAGCAGACAGGACCAGAATCATACAGCAGCAGAAAACAGGAACAAAAGCACTTCAGAAACCTTGTGGAAAGAAACATTTGAGTATGAATTTCACTTGTGCCCTCAGAGCCATTTTAAAACCCTTACTGAAGCCTGGTGACAGCAGTACTATGTTTGCTATTACACAGTTACGAACCTCTAATCTATAACAACGTTACACACATGCAACCATGACCAGTGCAAAGGCATGGCAGTCTGGGCAACCTCCCCAGGTCTAACACCTGGGGTAATCTTCATTTTCTATAACAAGGGTATTTACGTATGGTTTGAAATTCATATTCCTAAAAGTGTGAGTTCAGGATGACACGACAAATTACATATAGAAATGTGGATGGTTGAGTAATATGAGTGAATTTATATTCTAGGTAACCCATTTAATATTGACTGTTGCCAACCTTCCAATAGAACATTTAGTATGTCACACTGTTTTTTATTTCAGATGAGAGATAAAAGAAAGAAAACACATGTCTGGTACTCTGTGTTACAATCTGATCTGTTTTTTCCTTAATGTAGCGTTGTTTTTTGGTCCATAACAAATTTAACAATCTGGGACTAAAGGTTATTAATGCATATACTTAAGGTCTGAACACTTACTGAATGAAAATGTGAAAAAATGACTAGTATAGGGTAAAGTGTCACTAATGAGCACTGCACATGTGAAAGTCATAGCACAAGAGTCAAAGGTTATAAGGCATACACATTTCAAAATATACTCTGAGAGAACTACCAAACACATATATATCTAGAGTCTACAGCATGCCAGGAACCCTTCCAATAACACCCTTTAATGCATTCCAACCAACATGAAACAGACAAACATATTCCCAGAACAGAAACTAAAGCAAGAAATATCCCACCCAGGACCAGAATACAAATCTGATTGTGCAAGAGCAGGTTTCTAACTAAAATTAAACTACCATGGTAAAATTCTAGATTGTTCTTGGACAGGTCAAGTCCAAGGGGAATCAAAAAGTGATGAACATAAGTTCTACTGAAAATCATACCTGAAATTCTACACTATACCAAATGATAATTCACTGTACTTACTACAAGAAAAGAAAATATAAAGGAATTAATCAAACAATGACTTTACATAATGAATGTGTTTCTGAACCAACACAAACCAAACTCCCTACAACTCTGATTTGTCCAGTCTGCTTAACTTCAATAATGAAACTACTGAATACAGAAGGTTATGATAAAAAATTTTCAACTTCCAGAAATCCAAGAAATACCCAAGCTGTCCTATAGTTGTAACTATGATTTCAGTATGGGTGGCATAAGCTAGTGAGTGCTGTTCCATGATGCCTCATTAACAAACTCTTTGTGTGATAGTGAGTCAGAGTTTCTGGCTACAGATACAGAGGTCCCGGGTTCGATCCCCGGCGCTACCAGATTTTCTGAGTAGTAGTGGGTCTGGAACAGGGTCCACTCAGCCTCGTGAGCCTCGTGAGGTCAACTGAGGAGCTACTTGAATGAAAAAAGTAGTGGCTCCAGGTCTAGAAAACAGAGATTAACAGCTGTGGGGACCCGTTGCGCTGACCATGTGACACGCCTCTATCCGCAAAAGTTGGCACTAACTTCGCCGACCGGCGGCGGCTGCTCTGTTGGTATAGTTCACGTGCGGACTAAGGCCACGGAGTTTAGTTTGTGTGATAGCGATATTTTTATGTAATTACATGGTTAATATGTAATTATTCATCATCTGATACAGCCAAAATAAGAGGCAAGTAATCAGATCCCTGGCCACACATAGCGGAAGATTTGTTAACTCTGCAGTCAAATATATGAACACAAAGCAGCTGCTACTACACAGTCAATAAAATAATCAAACACATCTAAAGGAAAATAAAATACTTTAATTAAATTATCCAGAGAGTTTCATAACACAAACTAAAACAAATCTCATTACAAATGAAACTGAACAAAATTCCCTGAAACTGAGTCACTACAAATACACCTGCGTGCTTTTAAATGTAACTAACTCCATGGCAGCAAATCTGATGCTCTTACACCACTACTGACCATAACTATGAGCCTATTCCATATACTTTCCACTCTCAAAACACATTTCCTTAAGTCCCTCCTTACTGTTATCCTCCGATCTCGTATGTCTTCCAACTGAGTCATTTTCCAATAGATTTATCCAGCAAATTCTGTCTCTTTATCTACGCAATATTTCCAGACTACCAGAACATTCTGGATTTCACTACCATATCATGATATGCTCTGTTGACCTGTATACCATGTAATGGCAGCAATCTGTACTTAGAAAACCATAAAATTTTACACACCAAACAACTGTTAATCCTTTACACAAACACCCAGCAATCACTGTCCGACCTGCACTCCCTTCACCTACCACTGCCCACGCCACTGTACTAATGAACAGATGTGAATACATTCCAAAATAGCCCTTGTCTAACTTGTCATATCATTGTCTTTCAGGTTACAAAACTGCGTAGTCACATAGGCAGAAACAAACATTTCTGAAAGAACCCTTTTCTATCTTCAGGCAGTAGGTTTATCCAGAATGTTTGTTACATCTGCAAAATTACACAAACAACAAGAGCACAATCTAAGACTTCAGAATGTTCACAGCCAACTACACTACACTATACTAAAACACACAGTGTCATAACGAAGAACAGCACAATCTTACTCTTCAGAATGTGCACAGCCACCTACACTAGACTACACAACAATGCGTCATAATGAAGAACATCACAATTTAAGTCTTCAGAATGTTCAGAGCCACCCACACTACACTACACAGTGTCATAACCAAGAACAGCACAACCTAACCCTTCAGAATGTTCACAAGTACCTATACTACACTACACTACACTACATATTGTCATAACCAAGAACAGCAAAACTAAGTCTTCAGAATGTTCACAGCCACCTACACTAAACTACACATTGTCATAACCAAGAACAAAACCAACTAAGTCTTCAGAATGTTCACAGCCACCTACACTACACTACAATACACAGTGTCGTAACCAAGAGCAGAACAATCTGAGTCTTCAGAATGTCCACGGCCACCCACACTACACTACACAGTGTCATAAACATGAACAGGACAACCTAAGCCTTCAGAATGTTCACAGTCACCTACACTACACTACACATTGTCATAACCAAGAACAGCACAAACTAAGTCTTCAGAATGTTCACAGCCACCCACACTACACTACACAGTGTCATAAGCAAGAACAGCACAACCTACCCCTTCAGAATGTTCACAGCTACCTACACTACACCACACTACACATTGTCATAACCAAGAACAGCACAAACTAAGTTTTCAGAATGTTCACAGCCACATACACTACACTATACATTGTCATAACCAAGAACAGCACAAACTAAGTCTTCAGAATGTTCACAGCCACCCACATTACACTACACATTGTCATAACCAAGAACAGCAAAATCCAAGTCTTCAGAATGTCCACAGCCACCCACACTACACTACACAGTGTCATAACCAAGAACAGCACAATCTAAGTCTTCAGAATGTCCACAGCTATCCACACTACACTACACATTGTCATAACCATAAACAGCACAACATAACCCTTCAGAATGTTCACAGCCACCTACACTACACTACAATACACAGTGTTGTAACCAAGAACAGAACAATCTGAGTCTTCAGAATGTCCACAGCCACCCACACTACAATACACAGTGTCATAACCATGAACAGCACAACCTAACCCTTCAGAATATTCACAGCCACCTACACTACACTACACATTGTCATAGCCAAGAACAGCAAAAACTAATTCTTCAGAATGTTCACAGCCACCCACACTACACTACACATTTTCATAAGCAAGAACAGCACAACCTAACCCTTCAGAATGTTCACAGCTACCTACACTAAACCACACTACACTACACATTGTCATAACCAAGAACAGCACAAACTAAATCTTCAGAATGTTCACGGCCACCCACACTACACTACACAGTGTCATAACCAAGAACAGCACAACCTAACCCTTCAGAATGTTCACAGCCACCTACACTACACTACACATTGTCATAGCCAAGAACAGCAAAAACTAAGTCTTCAGAATGTTCACAGCCATCCACACTACACTACACAGTGTCATAACCAAGAACAGCACAATCTAAGTCTTCAGAATGTTCACATCCATCCACACTACACTACACAGTGTCATGAGCAAGAACAGCACAACCTAACCCTTCAGAATGTTCATAGCCACCTACACTACACTACACATTGTCATAACCAAGAACAGCACAAACTAACTCTTCAGAATGTTCACAGCCACCCACACTACACTACACAGTGTCATAACCATGAATAGCACAACCTAACCCTTCAGAATGTTCACAGCCACCTACACTACACTACACATTGTCATAGCCAAGAACAGCACAAACTAAGTCTTCAGAATGTTCACAGCCATCCACACTACACTACACATTGTCATAAGCAAGAACAGCACTATCTAGGTCTTCAGAATGTTCACAGCCATCCACACTACACTACAGTGTCATAACCAAGAACAGCACAAACTAATCCTTCAGAATGTTCACAGCTACCTACACTACACCACTCTACATATTGTCATAACCAAGAACAGCATAATCTAAGTCTTCAGAATGTTCACGGCCACCTACACTACACTACACATTGTCATAACCAAGAACAGTGCAATCTTACTCTTCAGAACGTGCACAGCCACCTACCCTACACTACACTACACTACACTACACAGTGTCATAACCAAGGACAGCACAAACTAATCTTCAGAATGTTCACAGCCACCCACACTACACTAAACAGTGTCATAACAAAGAACACCACAATCTTCTTCTTCATAATGTGCACAACCACCTATCCTACACTACACTACACATTGTCAGAACGAAAAATAGCACAATCTTATTCTTTTGAATGTGCACAGTCACCTACCCTACACTACACCACAACACACAGTGTCATAACCAAGGACAGCACAAACTAATCTTCAGAATGTTCACAGTGACCCACATTACACTAAACAGTGTCATATCCAAGAACAGCACACTCTTATTCTTTAAAATGTGCACAGCCACCTACCCTACACTACACTACGCTACACTAAACTACACATTGTCATAACCAAGAAAAGCATAATCTAAGTCTTCATAATGTTCACAGCCACCTACACTACATTACACAGTGTCATAACCAAGAAAAGCACAATCTAACTATTCAGAATGTTCACAGCCACCTATGCTATACTATACAGTGCCATAACCAAGAACAGCACAATCCAAGTCTTCAGAATGTTCAAAGCCACATACACTACACTACACTACACTTAACAGTGTCATAACCAAGAACAGAACAATATAAGCCTTAAGAATGTTTAAGGTCATCTACACTACACTACACTACACATTGTCATAACCAAGAAGAGCACAATCTAATTCTTTAGAATGTTCACAGCCACCAGCACTACACTAAAGAATATCATAACCAAGAACAGCACATTCTTGGTCTTCAGAATGATCACAGCCACCTACAACACGCTACACAGTGTCATAACCAAGAACAGCACATTCTAAGTCTTCAGAATGTTCACAGCCACCTACACTACACTAAATAGTATCACAACTGAGAACAGCACAATCTAAATCCTGGATGACAAGAAAGCTTCAAATCTCTTTCTGTGATTAACTCTGTATTATTCTTCTTGTACTTTTGTCGCTCTCCTCTTACCAATTCAACACACTAACTGGCTACATTTGAACCTCAGCATACCACCACAGAAGTAAATTTACTGTGCTTTATAACAGCATGCTTAACGTCATCATAGCAATGTCTTTCTTCACTGCACATTTTCACTAACTCTGGTTGTTGCAGCCTTCAACACATGCTGCTGTCCATCTCAGTTCCTCTTTAAATGCCCACAAGGATGAAAAAGTATATGATCATGCTTAACTGTCAATAATTCAAAACGCACATGCAGCATCATTAAAAATGAGTGATGTGAAAAACATGAAACTCATCACCCAGGTACCAATGTGTGTCACTGAATTTATACGCAATGTGCCCACAGAATGACAGCAGATGGAAAGCCAGAATACAGAACATTAAGACAATTTACAGAATATAAAAATAAATAATCTCTGTTCTTATATATCAGTACATTTGGGAATAATACACAACACCATCCTGGTACCAGGTACGTAATTTTGTGCCCACAATATGAAATGACCAACTGGAAGCCAGGGTTAATTTTATAGACTATACAGATAAATAAACTGTGTTGTTACATACTAATTTATTTTATAAAGTACTGTCTCCCCCACCCATGCCATTAAAGCAAATAGAAGGATAGAGGTAAGGCTCCACTCATTTTTAACCTGAGCACCAGATAAACGTGAGTGTTAAACTGCATACCCCAGCTCCCTTACCCCAAGGAAAAAACCCTGTAACCCTCATACCCACTGAATATGAGGCTGGGTGGGCCCGAGGGGAGTTCTGGACATTTTTGAGAAGAAAAACATGTTGGCCCTACCATGATCCATACCCTGCAACTTCCTGCCCAAAGCCTTAGTCAGCGCAATGATTATACAACCCTGTCTACTCCATATCAATTCACAGGGAGACAAAATATCATTAAACATTCTAACATTCCATTGCTGCTAGATGTCATTCACTCTTATGTGGTCATGCCTTACTGGCTAGAGGAAACACCATGTGCCTTGTTTTGGTGTAAATAAACCTGCAGAAGTGTAGCAATCACAGAGTGAAGGTCCCCATCATAGAACATCTCAGCTACTCACTCAAGTCCTCTTATGTCAAGTATATTTTCACAAGTTTCTCGACTTTAAGTGCTTGTTATGTGAAGTTCTTCATTCAGGATAAGAGACTACACCAAACAACTGCTACAGTTAACTGAATTATATTGTATATCCCAATCCGCAATGTTTTGAACACATAAGCAATGACAAGTTATTGAACTGAAAAGCAACAAGCATCATTATCATTTCTACTTGTTGCTACTGTTCCCATATATTTAAAATTCTGAATCATTTTAAATAATTTATTACATATCTTTGCCTCTCATTCTGGTTTACAGGCAAGTTCATATATTTCATTCTATCCCTGTTTACTACCAACTTCAATGTGAATCAAACCCCTGTGTTCACAGCACACTAAAAATGCAAAAATTGTAAAGTTGTGTCTCAAATGAGAAAACCTGCACTGGAATTTTCCTACCTACAAATGACTATGCCAGACATAAAATAATTTCTGTACTGAAAATTGCTTTTATCTGGAATATGATCCATATAGTCCAGTAAGTAGGTACCATGGTGTTAGAGAAACCTGATTTCTCCATCTTCAGTATTGAAACACTCTTCTACCTTGGAGACGGACACAGCAGTTTCCTCCAATACTCTTTAACACCTCTCTAATGATTGTATGGTGTCACACTCCAGAAAAAAGTAATCCTCATATTCACTGCTGTAAGAACCTTAAATCTCTGAATTTTTATGCTACTCTTTACATTATTTAATTATGTAACAGAAGGCTCTGACCTGTTACCATTATACACCGAACCCGAGCCACCTGCAACTGTGCAATTGTGGGTGCAGTTTCTGGTTTCAATGCATTCTGCATTATAAGAAGACCAAGGAATTCCAAGTCATTTTCCAACTGAAACAATGATAAAAAAGACATACCTGTATAAAAAATACACATAAATATAACAGTACATGTGTGTGCACACACGCGTATGTGACTAAGTATATGAGATACTATTCCGCCATGCCCACATCAAATTTAAGAGCCATCAATGTCATTCACATTTTTTACTTTGGAAAAAGCACCATATTTCAGTGATTTTATAATGTTTTCTTGGCACTGTAGCATTTTCTTGCATGGTCAAGCAACAGACATTAGACTCTGTCTTCATATTTATACCATGGCACCCAGATAGCTCTATCACTAAATGGTCATGGAATAAAAAACTATATTCAGGTTCCCAATAAGGAAAGAATTTTTCTCTTCACTACCTTGCCCCAACTGGCTCAAGGGACCACCCAGCCTTATGCACAGAATGATGCTGACAAAACACCACCACCCAGCCTCAAAAAAAGTTTGTACCAGAGTATGAGGTTGTGCACAGCCTCAAATACAGTATGCACTACAAGTATGAAGCCACTAACACACCTCTGCCCAGCTTCATATTCAGTGTGTACCAGAGTAGGAAGCTGATAACACACATCCATCCAGCCTCACATCCAGTGTGTAATGGAATATCATGTTGATAACACACCTCCTTTCAGCCTCATATCCAGTGTTACCACAGCATAAAGCCGATACACACATACAACCAGTGCCAAAATTAAGAAAGCATGACACTTTATCTTCTATCCCCTATATAAACTTGTGGCAAGCACAGTAACTTTACCCTTTCCATAAATTATGGTACTGCATAAAATCTGTACATTCTGATTGGTGGATTCATTAAAATGTGTAAACCAAAATGAAGAAAATGTTAGAAAATTGGCAATTTGTTCCTCCAGGAATATGGTGAATCTGTTGGTACAACCAACAGTTTCTTGTAATATCTGCACCTCTGTAGGAAAATTATACATTCTTTTCTGCACCCATCAACATAATGAAGTTTACCTACAAAGGGTTTTTTTTCCCCCCAATGTTGATCTACACATCAGCTTAACCGACTTTCTCACTGTACAATGCCATCAATATGTAGACTATGTCTGCTAATCACTGCAGATACATTAGCAAATAAAACACCAAAATAATACATTAATCTAACATCACTGTGAAAACCTTGGGAAAAAAATGGCGAAAGACAATAAATTTTGAAGAGACATTATAACATGAAAAATGTGAACAAAGTGCTGACGTATGCCATAATGTTAGATTCACTGATAGTAACATACATACAATTCTGGATAATTCTGATAGAATTAAAGAAAGTGCTAAGTCAGAAACTAAAGCATTTGTGTAGCCAGACTACCATCCTATCTGAATGAACCATATCAAAAACTATGGCTGTTATTCTCTTATACTGTTATTGCACTAGGAATAAATAATTACATTGTACAGATATATATTATGCTGTAGATAAATGTACATATACTGTATATACAGTACATATATACTCCACAGATACATATGCCCACTACTGGTATAGTTGTACACTGCACAGGATTAGGTTTTCAATCTCCCAACCCCAAGGAAATGCAATGTTTTAAATGGGAATATTGTGTCTGATTTTGGTGATTTCGATTTTCACGACATTTTTCCGAAATGTAATCGTGGTGTAAAATGAGACTTGCCTGTAGACTGAAAAACAAATTCCAAGGTTTACTGTCCTTCCAACTACCGTGTCCCGATATATTTGAACAGATGGCACAAATATTTACCAAAATGGCATTAAATGGTAATGCATGTAGAAGACAAAGAACAATGACTGACAAAATATCAGGCAGCACAGTCAGAAATGGGTAAAGATGGAAAGCTATAGAAAGCTTATATTTCTAAATCAGGCATGTGTCTATCTTCTCTACTGCCTATGCTCTAAGAAACCACTCTATGAATTCTGTGTTTCTTACTTTATGCTTGCATACAAATTCTGGTTAGCTTTATGGCTTACACATATTTCATAATAGCTGAATAACTTTTACTGTGTAGAAAGTAAAAATAAAGGTGCATACGCAAAAGAAAGGAGAAAGAGAAACAAAAATATGAGATGAGGCATGAATGTTACATAAGCTTTCAACTTTGTTCAAATGTGACATGAAAGTGAAAGACTTCTGACGTCAATTACTCACACACCCTAGCGGAGCAATTTTAATTTCAAACGCTCAATGCAAGAGATAAAGTGTGTCTGATATTACGGACGGAATTACTGACTACCACCAGTGACTGTACTCAAAAATAAATACAAATAGGGTCCTGGGCCTAGAAACATTCACTGCCATTTTATTGGTCTGTGCATTAGAAAACGGAATGGAATCAATGCCATATGCTACCCAGTTCACCAAGCTACCTGATCTCTGTTGATTCTCTGGGCTTGTTTCCAGTTGAAATTTGGTGCCAGGTTCTTGTATGCAAGAGCAATGACTCGAAAACCAGTCAGTGTATATTCCGTTAGAACAGAATCAAAGTTACCTGGTACTGGAAGAGTAAACATTCCTGAATTAATGATTTGTGCAATACAGAAGCAACAGCAGGAACACAAACTCACACTTCAGAGTATACAAAAATCATTCTCAAAATTTTATTCCTCTAACAAAGAATGTGCAGTTATTCCAGATACAAATACAATAGGATATGTTGTTTTTGTATGGATAAAAGTACATACTGTTGTGAAATATGAAATGTTAACTTTCACTGTTGCATATGTAGCACATAATCTACAAAGACAGGAGATTATCCCTAGATGTGTACCACCCTTACAGACATGACTGAGTTCATATTGACAAGCCATCTCTCTCTACAGCTCTGGTGTGACGTGCACAAAAGGTGTGGAGATCTTTGCCTTAAAGTCACCCATGCTTATGAAAAACTGATCATACAAAATACACTTCACTGGCCCCTCATATCAAGCAAACGAGTGACACAGAATCCAAACAATCTGAAAGCCAAGTAATGGTATTACTGCAGCAATACCAGATGTACCGAGTCTGTTTCTTAGGAATACACCAACTTCTAAGAAATATCTGAGTGCTTCACCTTTTCCAGAAAACAACCATGTTCAGGCCATTCAGTTTCATCTGTGTAACAACAAACTTTACTAGCATCTCAAGAAAATACTCACAAGGCACCACCATCAATTTCAAATTTCGCATACAACAGCACACACTTTGCTCATTGCCGTTCTCTTGCTGCCAAATTCAGATTTCCCATAAAACACAAGCCACATGTGGGCAGTATCATGACACAATAAACACCCACTTTGTATTACATAATAGTAGATGAATGATGTACCTTTAGTGCTTTCACATCATTGCACACTATTTTCAACCTCAAACGGATCACCTTGGATGTTAAGAAGTTTAAGAGTATGGTAAAAACTGACAAGAAGAAGCAGTTCTAATGGGCCCACATAAAACAAAACAAAATTCACCTGACAACATGTGGTGTGATTTTAAACAGGACAGGACAGACAATCTGACACGATCTTCCCACAGTATGGTTGCTCCTTGCACAGAGCTAAGATGCCATACAAAGTGTGTGGAATGATGAACAAAATTTTAAGCTCACAATAATGGTGGATGTCTTTGTGAGAATCTTAAATGTACATAATTACAGAAACAATTTCATTTACACACAGTTTTAGGGTTACCAAATATAAACCCAAAAGGGGCAATCTCACTGTTTACAAAGTTCTTTGTATATTTTCTACAGAGTGCACAAAAAGAATACATAACTGGAAGGTCATGTGTATACATTAATCTATCTGCATCTCTCATATCAGAAATTCAGCAGCTGATTTCACTGAAATGTTATGTTGGTAGAGTGCACAAAAGCTGTCAAGTGATTTTATTTTATATCAGTCATCCTGCACATCAAATTTTGCCAGAAATGGTTATCATCCATGACATACTATAAAATATACAATATAAACTACATTAAGTCCACAGACTTCATTTTAAGCACTATATGTTTATATATACTCTGCAATATGTATGTGTACTGCTTCCTGCTGCTTAGTGATGCTGTCTTGTTGGTGTCAAATGGAACTCACTCCCACCTACCCCAAATCAGCCTGCAGCAAGTGTGTCCTATGCTCTTTTATTTTCCTGACCTCATATAATCAGCAGGCCTTCTACAGCAGTATATGTATATAGGAAGGAAGCATGGATACCTACCTGTAATCAACATACAACAATAATTATACAAACCTATCACCCAACAATTTGTCTGAAATTAATATATTTTCCTCCTTCCTTTTGAATCATTATTACTGGCTTTCAGCTCTTATGCTTGATGACAAGGTGCAAACCTTTGCACCATCTCCATCACTGCTACCTTTAGTTTCTCCCTCACATTTACTGTCTTCACTGCACTCATCTTCTTGAAACTCAAATTACGTCCAGTCCCATCCAAAGAATTTGAACCATGGCATTTGTTAAACCATTATTTACAGTTTCTTAACTTATGTGACCCTTTGTCTTAATCCTATGACAAAGCAATGCTGCATCAGACTTCACCATCTTTGTAGGCATTAGAACATGAACCGCTTCCAACAGCAACTCCAAGCACAAAGATGTTACATTATCTTTAGCACCATCATGACTTCAAATTTGCACTTGTATTTGTCTGCACACATTTTATATATTCCCTTGTACACTTTTAGCTCTGACCAACACATGCTCTGCCATTTCACACTTCACTCTGCAAGATTCAAGGATGCACCAAGACGTGCCACAAACTATAAAGGAATTTGCTGAACTACAGTGTATCACTCACAACTCTACATGTGCAGTGAACAATCATAAAAATAACATCCTCTCAAAATGAATTATATAATAAAAGTGTAAGCCATTTGCACTATATTCATGATTCTTCATTATCTTTTCAACTCCACATCTTTGAAACACTTACATATCCTCCAGACTAAACTCTCTTTTTGGCAGATAATGAAACAAATATGTCAAGATTTACATGCATCTCTAAATGTCTCTTGTTGTTCTCTCAATTTACAGTCTATAAATAAGCATCGAAGTTCATACATTCACAGGTAACTTGCACTTGTGTTAAGAAAGAAAAGAATAAAAATGCAAACAACTATATTTATGGTTGTTCTAGAAGGGATTAGCAAGATACCTTCCACACTGCATGATCACATTAACTACCGCATAACTCTTCTGCAAAACTGCCAACAAATTTAAGACAACGCCTAATTTAACTACATGGAGAAAAAAAAAAACTTGTCTTCACTGCTGGGAGAACACAGTAGTACACACTGTAACAAACAAGGGACGCCCTCAAGTACATCTATGTATAATCTTCTGCAAAACAAAGGAACTAAAGAAACAAATTAACTGAATATGAAAGAATGTAATGCTATAACCAGGCAATGTAGAAGCAACAGAAAAGAACCGCCTTCTGCTAAAATACTATTAAGATAACAACAAATAAAATAACATTACCCTTATACAGGGTGTCCCAGGAGGAATGTGCCAGACTTCGGGAGAGTGTTCCTTATGTTAAAGTATACCGATATAACCCAAAACACCTATGTCCAAAGTTGAACGGTTACGGAGATAATGGCCAG
>Ga0136643_10005573_pt1 | contig 17788 bp, 9 predicted proteins | sample TergutLab28metaG_FD_96883 | JGI IMG/M metagenome (GOLD analysis project Ga0136643, IMG submission 96883) | Labiotermes labralis P1 segment gut microbial communities from Petit-Saut dam, French Guiana - Lab288 P1 (version 3) (version 3) | ecosystem: Host-associated > Arthropoda: Insects >...
AACCGTATGCTGCAACTGAACGTCTAATGCTCCTGACGATGGGCGTATGTACCCGAAACATGTCGAACTAAAAATACATTAATAAAATTACCTTGTTTCATCAAGTTGACATTTCAAGTTATTCCACGAGGAAGATGCACGGTGAAACAACCCTGAAGTTTAAACAAAATTATGTTTGACGAAGTATATGTTTTATTTCATTTTAATAGCCTACTGTAAGCTTATCTCGTAGTCATCATTGAGCCTTAAGAATGTGCTTACAAAGCGACTAACCGTTATAATCTAAGTAAGTATGTATCTCTCTACCGACGAAGAACCAAACTCATATTCCGACGACCTCATTCACTATCATGCTCTGCCTTACACTTGACGTTCATGTGGGTGTAATATGATTATAAATGTCATAAACATCTTAATTCGGACAGAATATCCATATAACGTTGTATTAACGTCAAGTGTTGACTACAGCTTAACACATGTAACATACAAGTGTCGTGGAGTGGTTTAGTTTATTCATCTATATTTTGTTTAACGACTGTGTCACAGGCTTAAAGAGAATAGTGCGAAATAATATTATTGAAGTAGCACTCAATTTATCCGGCTTAAATGGGACGCCGAGCAATCCGGATACACAGAAATTACGGATTATTGGATTTTTCTTTGAAAATAGGCTACATTGGCTGTTTGAAGTTCGGCTGTTGCTATTTACAGTATGTACCTGCGTCTAGACCTTCCGACCACGCCTGATTTGAAGTTCTAGAAGCCATAACACTGCACTGCACTTGATCCGATAATCGGTAATTTGAAGGCAAGCTATTTTTGTGGAATTCTCAACAAATTTACCCGAAGGGCAAAGCCGATCCAGGAACTGGCGATCCGGATAACCAGCTTCCGGTTAAGTGGAGTTCTGCTGTATTTATGAATAATATGCTTGAAAATACGTACAAGGAAGCGGCTGTGGCCTAATTTAGAACACTATCCTGGTAAATTCGTGGAAGGAAAAAGGCGATGTACTGTAGAATATCCGGTCCCTGGGTCGACATTTAAACCTAGAACCGACAGGATCTTTACCTTAATACCAGCTTGCGGCGGTCGCCGGTTGCACTGAAGTTTAGTTGTGCCTAAGTGAGTGACAGACGATGGAGGATTAGGCACTAATTATTGACCCTGTAACTATTTAATTTTGGGGTAATGTAAGGAAACTTCAATGTTCATAAACGTTGTTTCGGCGAAACATTAATTATGACCTTGAACGTTTCCCAAGTGTGTAGAAGTAAATAAGAGGGTGGTTACGCATCGTATTTACTGTCATGTGCAGTTTTATAGCTCTGGCGATGTACAATGGCTTATTAACAATTCCACACATTTTTTTCATCGAGTCGTGAGGCAGTTGAGAAAACTTGTTTTGCTCTGTGCTGCTATCGCAACTTCCCATCGACCGTCGCACCGTTCGTTACCTGTTCCATTCTACTGCAATATTGTCCCCTATCAGGCTGTATGTATTGAATGTTTATCATGAGTTATTAATACTTTGGGAATAAAGGGTCCTGGAATATGATGCTGATTTTTGGGTGAGTGTTTCCCGACGTTGCGAGTGATCTCTTGGCCTTCATCTTCAATATTAATCAGTCTACTTCGTGGCCTGGTTACCTTTGAAGGTGAAGGTAAAAAGTTTTCGAAACGTCGGGATCCTTTCATCCAACGATACGGTGTCACTTACCGGCAACATCGCTGTGAGAACCTCAAATTTCATTTCACTATCAGTTTTGCGAATTTTGAGTCTTAATAAACAGATCCATGTGTTGCACAGTGCACAATCTCACCAACCGTCGTGCCTTTTGTAACTTTTTGCAGCAGATTTTGTTACGATAGTGAAATACAATCAGTCTGAGAGTAGTATGTTATGGTGTTAGATTCGGGAGAGTGTGGAGTTGTGGAATTTGTTCATCGATAGTGCAGTTACGGGCAAACAGTTTGCTGGAAATTAGCGCTCTGTAAAAGAAGGAACTTACTGACCACTGAGCACTGTTAACAATTCCTCTTGCATAACCTTTCAAATGACGACTCAAGGCTCGACTTGCCAGATGTTTATGATCATATCGGGACTTCAGAATTTGGCTTCGCGCCACTTGCAGTGAAGGGACCAATTTGTCCCTACGGAGTTGTTCCGATAACGCAGCAAAAATTCACTATTGTCGAACCTGTTGCCCGAAGTGTTAAAACACTGACGCTGGTGATGATACTAAACTGACTACTCAGAGGAGGGTCTTTCTTGAGAAGTTAGTAGTAGTTCAGTCGGTCAATAAATTCCCGTTTCTTTTTACCCTGATAACAGTCCACAAACTAATCCATATCCTGAGCCTTAGTAATTTAGCCCACCGCATCAAATCCAGTTTATTTTAGACCTGTTTTAATATTATTCTCTCATCTACTCATTTCTCTCAAGTAGTCCTCCACTCCGATTTTCCTATTTATACTGTATGTGCATTCCTCATACCTCCTACGCGTGCTAAATTCATGTCCATCTCATATCCTGCTTGACTTAGTCGCCGACATATCATTGGTGAAGGCTACTGATAATGGAACTTGTGAAGTGTTTCCATCCTCTTGTTGCTGCCTCTTAGGTCCAAAACTTCTCATCAGCACCTCGTATCCGGCATCGTTCTGCTGCCGTAACATGAAAGATATACTGTGTCACTCTGTAGAGCTACAGGGTCAGTTTTAGGTCTGGGAAAGCTGTCCAGGTGTCAAATGTATGAGGAGGTTGTGTTCCTAAACTAATGTGGACGTGGTGACGTAGAGAAAGTTTCTGTCCACGTTTAAGAATCTAATCCCTTTCGCTTAATCCATAGTCTGTAGCGCTTCACTTCGCAATATGCCGTCATGCAGTACCAAAAGCAGTGTGGCTGTCTGGTTAATTCCGCTGCAAGCTTATAGAAGGCTGACTCTTTTTAATTTTGTGTGCTTTTCATTCCCGCCACGTGACGCCCTTCTTTCTGTGGGCATGTGGCTATGTGCACATTATTTCAGACTGCCACTTCACCAGCTGGGTTCCAGAGAGACGTAGAATCGATGGCCAATGAGCTGACCACAGAGGTTCTTATTTGTTCTGTAGTTTGTTTTGACTGTTATACCAGAAACGTATCGCAACAAACAATAGGCCTAATGACCATTCAAATTGACCTACGAAAGATGGTAGAGGTAGCGGTATACTTGACGGTAGTATCATAATGGAATGAAGGAGAAAAACATAAAAAAAAACGAGCAAACAGCCTGTTTTTCGTTGCACTGAAGCACCAAATCACAGGCTTATTTAGAGACAAAATACAGAAAATCTATTAGTCTCCTTCTTATACTATGGTGGCAGCACTGTCAGTCGATTGTAACTTCCACGACTTTGCGACACGAACAGCTGTTTACAACCTACATTTCTCGCGTAGAAGCACGCAAATCCTTGGATTTCTGTATTTATGTACACATTCCAAGTGCTGTCTTTGAAGGATTTGTTTGAAGTGGTTATTTTGACGTTCGTTATATGTCATTAGCAACTTACGTTGTCATCAGAACTGTAAATGTGGTCTATACATTTGTTTGCTTTTTAGTTTAGATAGGTAAAACTCGTTATATCGTGTTTTTACATCTATGTGCGGGGGCGTTAAGATCGTGTGTGCTCACACTATGAGGGATATTCATTTGTGGCCTTACTGGTTGCGAAGAAAGGTCAGAATACAAGTACACTATTTATTAGATGTGTGCTTTAGTGATTGGCACAGCGCTCGTTAGATTATTTGCGCAATGACACGCCGAAGATGATGTGTACATATCTTTAATGCAGCCATTACGTCTGTCTGCATTATCATGAATGTTGCAGTAGGTGCTACTCAGTTCCATTCCAAGTGTGTGTGTGTGTGTGTGTGTGTGTTTTTTTAACTTACGGTGTAACGAATCAGTACATCGTCACTAGCTGGTCCAAATTCACGGTTTAATAACGTTAGACTGAATACAGTGTATGATATTTCAAATTTCATTACTTCATATCATATAGAAAAAAGCAAACCCTGAAGTGATGGAAAAAAGTAACAACCTCTCTATAAAGTAATGTGTTTAGAGTAATTTCATGTTCATAGGGCCGTTTATCGTAATATATTCCTATAGTAAAACCGACTAGATGCACCAGTCTCTCAAATTTATTTTATTTTGGAATAGCACTCTACATGTTTCGCACGGTCTTTCCGTCCATCATCAGGAGTTCACACCTGTACATCCAGCAACAGGCATATGTCAAAGAGATACTGCTGTCTGCTTGCTAGCAAGCAGAGAACAGTATCCAAAATAAAATAAATTTGAGAGATTGGTGTATCTAGTCGGTTTTACTATAGGGATAGTGTTTAAGAGTTCTTCATACAACATTCATAACTTGCAACACGATCATACTTGACACGACCGCTGGCTGAAATAAGCTGTATACTGTGGAAAATCCAGCGGAAAATATCATATGTATGGATACATGCGCAGCTCATCTGACTATTAATGCGACCTGGCAGACACTGAATTAATCTTATGGGTAAAGATGTAATCATCTGGAGGATAACTCCATCTAACAGACACTTAATGTCTCGTATAGGTGAAAGTACGTATGCATGGAGGACTTTTGATGATTAACGCGTTCTGTCAGGCACAGACAGCGAACCTTACTGCTCGTACTGTAAGTAGATACCGTCTATACTCGTCAGTCATCACATACCTTCGGAGTGTCATTCTGTACTCATTCCAAGATTTATTTGTTCTGATATACACTTTTGTTTATTCTTTAGATATTAAGACAGTTATCGCGAATGTTGCCCGTGTCTAGAAGAAACAGTTGATTGAAACATAAACTGAAATTTCAGTCGTTCTAGTGAAGTTATTATAAAACACACATTGCTATAGTCATGCAGTGTTTGTGCAGAAACGCGGCCATCAGATAACTTTCAGAGTCTATAAAGAATGAAGTTAGACGTGACATTCCATGATTATTTAATGTACATGTTATTGGATCTCGAAAAAGAACAGAAATTGGCTAGCCCTGGTTTAGAGTTTTTTATTTTTTATTTTTTTATTTTCATTGTTACACCGTGCATGTTGTCAAGTCACTCAATTATTATACCAACCACTGCACATATATAAAAATTATAAAATTTACACATTAAAACATTAAGAACGCTCCGATATGTTTCGGTCCTAGGACCATCATCAGGGAGCTATATCGTCCTTGCTAAAGTCACACTATAAAAAGTCACATTAATTTCGCTGTACCAGTTGGGTATTGTGGCAGCATGCCGTGTTGTGTTGTGTTGCGAAGAATGCCCTGTTACGGATGTGCGTTCTGTGTTTCGTTGCGTGAGTATCACGCAACGAAGCACAGAACGCACATCTGTAGCAGGACACTCTTCGCAACATAACATTACACAACACGGCATGCTGCCACAATACACAACTGGAATAGCGAAATTAATGTGACTTTTTATAGTGTAACTTTAGTCAGGGCGACATATCTCCCTGATGATGGTCCTAGGACCGAAACATGTCGGAGCGTTCTTAATGTTTTAATGTGTAAATTTTATAATTTTTATATATGTGCAGTGGTTGGTATAATAATTGGGTGACCTGGTTTAGAGGTTAAATGAAGCCAGGTTTTCCCTTTCACAGATAATTTTCATGTAACATTGTAGAAGGGTGCACATAAGAATCATGAACATACGCAATACTGATGTCATGTACTACAACTGGCCTTGTCTCTTAGTGTACTCAGGCGTGGAGGCAATGAATGTTCCCCCAACACTTCTTGCAAATTGTTTCTCACCAGCACATCATGCAAATTGCTGCTTGGCAGACACAGTGTTGCACTATATGACCACTGCGCAGATTTCAAGGACGTTAGGAGGGACGCGGAATCTGAACCGTGTACCAGGCTGCCTTATTGTCCGCACGTCTAAACTTTGATCTCTCCGTGAGAAAGTGAAATGTTTATTATTTCAATGCATGTACCGTGCATATTTTATTGTTTTTATTTCAACCCACTAAGGCACAACTATATATCACAACAGTATCTCTTTATGTAATGTACACTCCTACATGTTTCGACATCTCTTTGTCATCCAAAGGGAGGTTTACATTTGTGCCTCGCTAAATTACATAAAGTATTAAAATTGAAGCTCTTAAAATTGCAATTCCTTACGATTATTAAAGTATACTAAAATATTATTTGGTCGTCGTTAGTGATACAATATCATATCATCACAATATTAAATTCTAGACAAAGGATTTATCCTAGTCACATTCTTGAGGATGCGAGTCTTACGTATGTCCACTACTCTTGTTGGTCCTTGTAAAAAGGTATCCTTCAGTAGAGAAGGATTGTATCGCATGTAGGAAAGACATAAATCTCTGTGATGAACGTAGCAGAACATAAGCCGCGGACCCGGTATGTAACCCTATGTGTCACGTAGGAATATTAAAAACTGCTTAGTCAGTGAATCAGTGAGTTAGTCACTACTCGCTCTCCATTTCAAAATATACATGAACCTTGTTTCTGGAAGTAACGTAAGACACTTTAATTTGGATTGGAAATAACCTTGTTGAGGAAGTTGCATTACACTGCAATTTAATGTCAGTTGTGTTGGGTAACCTTGTCCTTTTTAGGATATCTATGGCGTGTTTTTCCTTCTCACTGCCAACCTACATGACAATCTACACGGAATCATGTGTTAGAAGACCATGATAATGTGATGATTTGTCTATGCGACAGCTACGTGCATTTACGGCACAACTCTCTAGAGCACCCAGCCCGTTGTTCCCGGAAATCGCGTTCTAATCCAATAACACTTTCGTCCAGCAGATAAAACTAATTTTAAAATGAAAGTGAAATAATCTTGGTGACATCGTACAGTTGTGTATTGCTTATAATTAAGGTGTTAATGTCGCCCGACAAACGCAACTGTTTAGACCTAATATTTTGGTTCTTTATTCAGTGCTGCTACACGTGACGGCTGTTCACATCGACCGTCGTGAGGCAGTCATCAGGTCACGACGAGAATAAAATGGCGAGACGCCTCTCATTGCAAACTGTGGTGTGAAATTTTTAAAAAATAGTGATAACTGTTATTCTGAAAAACGGAATTATAACATTAAAATTCTATTAGACACTTCTTTGGTATAATCAAATATATCGGGTTAAACACAGAAGTGTCATGTAAGATGATAAAATAAGAGACGGAAATGATAAATAAAATGAGTAGTGGGAAAGCCTTAGAAGCCTTAGTCACGAATGCATATAGATGAGTGGAGATGCAGCTCCATGCATTGTTAAACTTGGCAATAGATGGAAGTGAGTGGTTATTGTCATGCCGCGGTTGCTTTTCGTGTGGGGGCAGGAGCGCCCAGTGCCCACAGCATGGGCGGCAGGGTGGGACTGTGTCGTGGTTTGTCTTGTGCCCAGGCGAACGATTCTCTCCCTGACACGGTGCCACTACATGCTTCTCATGTAGCCCTCCCGGCTTAAATTCAGTAGTAACCGATTTCATGTTTTGTATACATGTTAAATAACCACTGCCACCGGGTGACAACCCAATTGCAGTTAATAATAACAATTATTATTATTATTATTATTATTATTATAGTAAAATGGACCTGCTAAGGGGTCAAACTTCGAAGAACAGGTACAAATTTAATATTTGATTTAATTCTCGTTTCAGTAATGTATGCAATTTTATTTAGTACCAAAATGAGCACCCAGCAAGAATTGTTTGCGACAGAACTTCAACAGAATTCCTTTAGCAGGTTTCGAAATTTCTCGCAACAAGTAGACGCCAGTGAAGAGGGCGTTTGTTGTCGTCTTCGTCGTCATGGCTGACAGCACACAACAATTAACAGTCCTCGTGACATGAGTTGCAAAACTGCAGAGAAGAGAGGAGGGTTTTGAAGGTGAAGGGAAGTTCCTTATGGCTGTGCCAACGTGCCACAAGAGTCGAACTTTCCTTTTCCACATCGCCATACTAATGGTGTAATTATTATTACACTTGTAATTAAAATCAAACATGGCAGTCAAATGTTATGTTCTTACGGACGTGTCATCTCACAGTAAATGAATCTTTATATAGGCCAGTGATGGGTTTAAGATCGTTTGTGATTAGTGTTGGTGAAATTATTGTCTGATAAAACTCTTTCATGACTTTGTATCATTTACTAACTAAACTAACACGTAGATAGCACGGGCTGTGGACATGCTGTAATATTGTATTTCAATCTGGACTGTATTACCGGATATTTTGACAGTTTTTTTCTTAATGCTTCCATGTATATTACAGGATAACGCGGTAAAGCAGGGTTCGGCGTTATGTAACCTGCGTAATAGACATACAGTCGTTACATAACCAATAACTAATGGTGCTGCTGACAGACTTTGTCCTGCAAGTCAAATTTGGTGGAAGATAACTTGACGAACTCGCTTTATTTACTTCTAAATAATTAACTAACTAATTACCTACATTATTAACCAGCCGGGTAACTAACTACGTGCTTATCTTACTAACTTATCAAGAACCTTACATACTCAATAACTAAACTGCTAAGTTACTGAGGTAATATACAGACATCTTGCTGAGTAAATACCTTACTAATTTTCTCGATAGGAGAGGTTCCTCTTTGAGAAGCAGTTGCTATAAGGTTTTTCTATCTGCACCAGAGCGTTCCAAATGATCTTTTCTGTTCACTTTTTCCGGCTAAAGTTTTGTAATGAATGTTCGGGTCCCACAAAATGCATGAAATTCTTGACCATCCAAGCAACGTGTTGGTGTTGCGGTAACGTCGTCAATTTGTAATGTGGAATGTTCGGTGCTATTCCTCATTCGGTGCTATTCCTCATTCACTTCAGGCAAATGCCCAGAATGTGTCTCATTGAAGCGTGAGTGCTTTCATTCAAATCGTTTCCAATTAATCGTTTACGAAACACACTATAATTGACATTACATTATCTGAATTACGGACAGAGTCGTGACACTAATCACAACAAAGAGATTCTACGCCTCGTGGAGCTACCAATGAAGCACTAGCCTCTAGTACACTCTTTCAAACGGAAACCTTATGACATGCTTCATGGCTGTAGAGATAACGACCAGTTTCCAAATTCCGGGCAACCTGCAGCCTTTTATACCTTAGGAAACAATTCCGTTTAAATGTGATTCAGAGCCTTCTGCGGCAGGAGTCGACGTCAGACGTCGGCCTCTCTGCTAGTTTGATGCCATCGGTACGAACTTTGGATGATGATTGATGGACGACCCTGTGTGGTACGCTCCTTGACCTAGCGTTTTAGAAGACGTTCAGCCAAGCAAGTTACCCTTCATGGAACTTGCACAAGGACACGTCCTTACATTGACTTGACTGTCACAATTCAGCGACCGGAAATGCGACTTAAGACATCATCATCCAAGGAAGATACCATCTCGGTGAAGTATGGTGGAGGGTTTTAGCCGTCGTTCTTAAAAGGGCAAAATACACTGTTGTCTATCGTCCCCTTTTGCACATGTATATCCGGAGTGACACCCCAACGCCATAGTGTCTCTTCTTCAAAGGGTCTGGACCCTACCAGACTCTTGAGTGGGGTAAAACTTCCGGGTTTTGAAGCTGACCCCTTATTTTTATCTAGTACCGTGCGTGGAGCTATTGTCCTATCATCAGTTGCCCCTACACTTTTGTGTGTTTTTTTTATTTTTTTATTTTATTTACCCACAAGAACAGCTCTAACTTTAATATCTTCAGAAGCAAAAGGTCTGTATGGAATTCTTCGCAAGACCATCTTCCATTTCTTTCGAAAGTTTTATTGCCTTCATCTCTAAATAATTTTCGCAGCAGGTACAGCGATATTTAATACAACATATAACGGTAAGACACAGTGTCTGTCTGTACGATTGATATCCCGCTGAACTGAGCATTGAGAGACCCTTTTCTGTTAATCTGCTTACGTAAATACACCTGTCACAAAATTGTATATTGTTTTATCTAATTGCACTTCAGTTTTTAAGAGAACTACAATTTTTCACAACTATTATTACGCAGCGAGTAATGGTAATTTCTTACCGACTTTTCGGGACAACCTTGCGGTCCCATACTCAGGGTCCAGCAATCCAAAAGGAAGCATGTACCGCAATTCGGGGTTTATATAGGGAAGGAGGTGTGCGGTGAAAAGTCTGAATAGTGTGGTGTCAGCCAGTACTGTTGTTGCAAGTGTTGGGATGGAGGGGAGTGTGGTAGTCAGTGTTGTTGTTGTTAGAACAGAAATAGTGTACTATTTTTAGATCAGATTTTTTCGATGATATAGGCTGTACGTGTAAAATGCATGGAGAAGAGTAAACAAAGTATTCATTCGCCCATAGGTGTGGAAAACGGTACGAAAAGCTTTGGATCTGTTGCTAATAATATTCAAAATGTATTCGGGAAAAGTATACGAAGATAGCTGGATTGAACTGAAATGAGTTGTGATAAACCTACGTACCTTTATTTTTACATTGACATCGTGATTACGTAATTACAATTAGCATATAAACTGTAATGAACCGAGTAAATCAAACGATTGTGTTTTGCAGTTGTTTTTAAACCTGTTTATTGTTTATTTATCTGTATGTTGTTTATTGGTGTCAACTGTCCACACTACATAGTGTACAGTTATTTAGTTTGTGTACTGTACAGGAAGCCGATCCCAGTGACCGCGCGATCGAAGACTTGGGTCTGCGGCTGCTCGCATACTGGGATTGCGGCTTCGAATCCCGCCGGAGGTATGGATGTATGTTGTGGGTGTTGTGTGTTGTCAAGTAGAGGTCTCCCTACCGTGTGTAGTGTATCTGAGTATTATCGTGAAGCCTGGCCCCACTAGGGCTGTCGAGCCACCAAAAAAAAAAAACCAAATTGCAGAGGGTAGAAGGAAACACTAGAGACCTAATTTCATATATTGCTCCTCGTTTGCCTTACGTGACTTAGTAAAACCACAAAATGCCTGAGGATAGTGGGTGTCGAAGGAGAGATTTGAGCTGGTTCTTCACATACACAAGTAAGAAGCGTTACTGCTTGGGGAAACCTGATCAATCAATTTTATATAATATCGCGCTGTCGTGTAACCTTCTGTCACTGGATTACTTTGTTTCAAACACTCAGAATTCATGTAAATCCTTGGAACTGAGAAGTCTTCTTTAATAAAACAGAAGCTGTTGCCGCATAGAAGAATACGCATGTGTACTTTGCTGTGGATGCTAATTTATCGATTTTTGACTCAGACGCCATCCAAGTCTGTGTCTTCCCCGTTTCGTTTTATGACAGTGCGATATCCGCTCAATGCAAGCCGTGAGTAGCCTCCAAGTGTACGGCAACTGGTTGTTACCAGCCGATAACGGGTAGCCAGTTAACTTTCGGAGAGGCCACGTGTAAGCCAAGACTTCGTCACGGACACTTACAGGACGTACATACTTCTGTATGTGGATCAGAAAGCCACAGCTGCCTTCGCCCCTCTGCATGTTGTAATCGTCTGTATATAATGACGCGGTGCTGTTTGGTCACCAGAATAGGAGGAACATATTGAACCCTGACGAGGCAGTGTATTCTTAGTAAACCTTGGTGCCAGTCTACCAGACTGCACGGTGTCTTAATCCAGAAGACCGTGCTATGTATGTCCACTGACGTTAAAACTCAAAATGTAATGTTTTTCATTACTTTTATGGTCCAGTAATTGTACTGCAGGTAGACATTCGAAATGTTGTTAGACTCCAGTTGAAATGTGATGGCACACGGTGACGCACGGGAGCGCAAGTGAAGGGGAAACTGGCGAATGGAGTGGGTAGCCAGTAGTCTTGCAATCTACCTCAGAACATGGTGTATCCAACGTTCCTACCATTACTACCGCTGATGTGCACACCTCGGCTGCCAGTGGTCAACTGAACTGACGCCCCCGCCGATTTAAATGGACTCGTCTATTTCGCCGAAAGACGAAATCTGGTTTCTGCGCGTGTGCCATCACATTTCAACTGTCCTCTATTTGCAGTTCTCTGACATCAGCTTGCAATTAGAATAATTCGAGTGTATTCATTAACAGCTTCGTGAGAGAACTTACGCGTAACATTGCAAATAATGTTGGGATAAATCGCTGAATAGCCGGGATAGCATAGTCGGTATAGCGACTCGCTACAGATTGACAGTTCGAGGATCGAGTCCCGGTAAGGGCGAGGTTCTCCGCACCCATCCAGACCGACCCTGGGGCCCACCCAGGGTCATGTTAAATGGGGACCTAGTTACCTTCCCGGAGATAAAGCACCCGGGTTTTAGCGTTTAGCCTCCAGTTGAAATGTGATGGCACACGATGACGCACGGGAGAGGAAGTGAAGGGGAAACTGACGAATGTAGTGTGTAACCAGTACCATTCACACTACCTCGGAACATGGTGTAGCCAGCATTACTACCGCTGATGCGCACACCTTGGCTGCCAGTAGTCAACTGAAATGAGGCCCTCGCCTATTTAAATGTACTCGTCCGTTTCGCCGAAAGACGAGATCTGGATTCTGCGTGTGTGCCATCACATTTCAACTGGCCTCTACCACACATTTCCTTCTGGCGCTGAGGTTAAAGAGAGTAGAGCTTTATCTCTAACCCCCCCCCCCAACTCTTGACTCTCGTGTTTTAACTTAGAGTGAACTTTACGTTTCACTAGCCGAAATTTATTTCTAAGATTTCACGTGATTTTTATGAACACCGTAAAGCACATTTCGAGCTCCTGGTTGACACTCGAAGACAACGTGCACTAAACCGCACGTCCTACTACGAACAACTCATAAAATTGCAATCTGCAGCAGAGAAACACCGTTTTAGACACCCTGTATTGCACATCCTTGGTGCCAGTTCATGAAATTTCCAGATGGCAGGCGGTGAAATTAATATTCGATGTAACCCAATAAAATTCATTTTCCATTAGGCTATAACACTCGGAACTTTTAAGTGTTTCTAAATCTGATTATATCGGGTTTCACTCTTTTCATCCTCACGTTTCGATGGTTTTTTTTTTATTCAGTTTTTGATGGAATTTATGGTTGATGGAAGATAGCAGCTTTTAGATATATTGAAGTTAACTTTCCAAAGTACTATGATTTCCATTTTAACCGCTTATTTCCTTTTAAATAACTCCAGATTTTGCCCATTTGTGTTTCTGTTTATTAACCATTTTTCTGTTCGTTAACCATTTCGCTAGACAACATGATCCGGATTATAATTGTAGTGCTGTACAGTGTATTTATGTATGTATCGTTACTGTACAGATGATCTTCCAGTCGTCACAAAGGGGAAGTTATTTTACTTTGATCAGTTTTCCTAAACTTCGTATCGATAGAATAAAGGATGATCACACTAATTTTGCTGCGCAGATCATCAGAATCATGGCATTATTTTCCTAATTAACTTTGACGTGGCCGTCTGTAGTGTAATGCTTAAAGGTGTCGTTTGCCTGGCATCGCGTGCCGGCAGCACTGTCGCCATGAGCGGAGCTAACTTCAATGCCGTCATAAATAATCTGTATTCGTCGCTGCCACATTTGACACCACCACGCCTGAGGATGACAGGGGACAGAGATTCGTGTGTTGTCGAAACGTCCAGGACGGTGCTGGGGTGCATACAGTCTCCTCTTCAGTGTGCAAACGGGGTCTCACTCTCTGAGGGTAAAGTGGCTGGAGCGTGTGACTGGCTACTCATCTCCATCGAGTGCTGAGATCAATGACGTGAAGTTGTGCTGCCACTCTTCTGTCCTCTTTTATGGCATGTTGTTTTATCAGCTACGGCGTTAACTTTGATTGTTGCGCTTTATGACAATCCGTCACCAAAAGCGTCACTAACAACTACTACAGCGACATTTTGGCTCAAACGATGACGAATTTGACTTGCATTCCTGCGGTGTCCGGCAGAAACTTCGGCCGCGCCACAGAGTGTCCTGGCGTAGGGTTTTCTTGGTTTCATTTTGTCACTGCAGGCAAATTTGACTTGCATTCCTGCGGTGTCCGGCAGAAACTTCGGCCGCGCCACAGAGTGTCCTGGCGTAGGGTTTTCTTGGTTTCATTTTGTCACTGCAGGCAAATTCCCGAATACTCCCCTCAAATTTGGCCACGACCTTACCTAAAGTGGAACTTAAACGTAATTTTATATCATCAAATAAATGTACTCTTTATAGTCTGGGCTGCTGATAGCATAAACAAACATAAAGTCAGCAATCCGACGGACTAGCATAATAGTAACGACCCTCAATTGAAATTCTGAAATACCGTCGCAGATCGGCTTTCGTGGTGTTTGTCACTTTCTTGATGAGAGTAAGCGCAAGTAGACCTCTGTCACTGGCTTATATTTTATAAACAGAGTGCAGGAACTCATTCGAACATACTATGTAACACAGGCATGCACAGATTTCTAAAAGATCCAGAAACCACCTCAAAATTCTAGACGCCAGAAGGGTGCCATGCAATAAATTCCATACTGAAGACCAACAAATGGTTGGTAACACTCTAAAACAATTCAGGCGCCCGGGATTTGTGCAGCCCTGACATAAGAGATGTCGCAGTGTTGTAACTATAACCTACACCACAATCATCATCATCATCACCGCGATAAACTGCACGACCGTCATATTCATATCCTTCACAATTATCACAGTCAGTGTCGTCAAATTGTAGAGAATGGCAATGACTTTCAGTTTGGCTCTACGTTAAGAGCGCATTGGCATCAATGTCAGGACTGCGACTTTCTTCATGATTATCATACAACAAATCAACGCTGTATTTAACCAGCTTTACATATTCACTGCTCGATAGAACTGAAATACCTTAATTTGTAGAAAGTTTTGGAAGTTTTTCACATGGAATAAATTTCATTCTTTGTCTTTGCAAACTTGTCTTCGAAGTATTCCGCTTTTAACACCGAGGACCTGAAATTACACAGATTCAGTTTTATTGGCCTAAAAAGTTTTCACCAAATTCATAAGACGGTGGTTTACTCCTGCATTTTAAATCTGTGTTTTACTCTTAACATTTCAAATCCAAGGACAAAAGTGGAGATTCTCTTACAGCTGTAAAACCACCTGGCGTTGAAACAGGATGCTAATGAAGCTGCATTGTCCAACATCCCACTCAGTTTTTTTTTCTTTACAACTTCTCTAACCATCCCTCCCCTTTTAATGAGATCTTCCATCTCTATTCACCCTAATCCCTACCCAATCAACCAGAGTGTTCACCTTGGGACCAATGTAGGAACCATGTTAATTCTGCTTCTTCGCCCTTACCGAAAGGGCTGAGCAGGTGAAAGTAGATTTCTTGGGGAATTTGCCAGGTCCTGTCCATGTGTGCAGCTACACCAAGGCACAACACCGTTTGGTGTCTGCTTGTATAAAACCCGTCACGTCGAAAGGATAACTGCCGCAAAGAAAATAGACGAGGGCTGTGATAATATTTGTGTTTCCCTTGAACGAAGTTACTGTCGTACCGGTGCAAATATACTGGTGGCTTTCAAGGCGACTGGGAGTGGCCAGATATTATGGGGTGATTAGCCGCAACAGTTTGGAATGGAAGTCCAACGATTTGGAGGTTCCTGTATTTTTGTTCTCATAATGGTTTGTCGTCTCAGAATATTTTATTAGCTTTGACATAAACTCTAGAACTTCGATATCGTTGTCCCGTTGTTTCTAATGTATTAATTACGATTTTGACCTTCTTTGTTGTCAGTGTATAGACACCTGGTTACACGCGTTTTTCAAGAAACTGTTACATCAGTATTTTTGTACCCGAATGCATAGCCATCGAGGGTTTTGGCCCTGCTGAAAGAACTTGTTTTACCCCGCCCAGCAAGGGAGGACCGGCTAAAAATAAAATAAAAAATGCAACATATTTTGACCCCTGACACCGGGACCCGGTAATTTGTACCGGCTTCTCCCTCCCCTCTCGTCAGCACTACATGAATATGGTGGCAGCAAGTATGTCCGAAACGTCATAAATATACCACACAGCACAGAGTTGTTACCCTCAATATCGCAATGCAAATGTCCACCCCTGTGAAGCCTCACATCGACACTTAGTCCGTAACTGAATCACGAGACGGACGAATGGGCAGGAGAGGGGGCAGACACACACGTATCAACCCATGCAGCTCGATAACATATTTCCGAAGGAAGGGAGATGTATGCTAATATTACATTTGTTGCTGCACATGGGAAGGGAACGCATTAAAACTTCAAGTTATTTAAAAATATTTTATTGTTTCGGCCTCCTGTTTTTGAAACCTTGTCCCGCCCACATTTGCAATAGGGATCTTTTAAGAGTTGTTAGAACATTTACACAGTCATTTCAAGCTGGTGAGGAGTTTCTTCTGAAAATTATCCACAGAAATTAAGTACCGATTCTGTATCTGCCTGCATGCAAATGTACACTACAGGAAGCCAGCTGTAGTCCTCTGTGAAACTGTTTTCCTTAATGGCAGTTGAATTTCTTTTTCTGGTCGATACAGAGAAGCAGAAACACAACACAAACATTGTGAAATGTGTGTTGGTATCTTATCCTCTTTCTCTTGCCAATTTAATTGAACTTCCCTGTCGCTCTAAAGTGTGTGCGGATGTCGTCACTGATGGCGACAAGTTGAACAAATGATGCATGATAGTGTGTGGTGTCGGCAATTAGGCAACCCTTATAGGTCGCCCTTTGTTCCGCAGAGTTCAGACGTGGCTGCGAGGATATAAACGGCCTAACTGCATTTGACCTTTAGAGAATAAAATGAATCTAAATTTTGTTCAAATATTCAGTTCGTACCGCGCAGTAAACACACTCCGTGTTGGTTATAAGAGTTACTCATTTAACTTTGTATAGAGAAATAGCAGCTCTTTCTGAGATCCCTCCAAAACACATAAACACACTATAACCTGAACGTGGAGTTTTGGAATTTTAAACGTGGTGGTACGTAACGTAACCATTAGACTTTAAACTGTTAACATGTTAAGTAGAGTCTGCAGCTCATAAGAATGGCCACTGTCTGAAGTGCCTGACTGTATAGAAATTCTAGGAGCCACGACTTCCTGGAGTCCTGTAATGGGATTTTACTGCGTTGAGATCTTGCATCGCACCACATCCAAGAACACGGGCATTTTCCACAACTATGTCAGACATAGTAGCGATCTTGTATGTGTGTGTGTGTGTGTGTATGTGTGTATATACACATATATTTTTTACAGGGTGTTTCAGAAGGAATAGTAAATATTTTAAGAGGTAGTAGTATATACTATTCCGAGTAAATAAGTTCACATAAACATGTGCCCAATTTTCAATGGGTGTAAAGATACAGCTGTTTGAAGTTGGCGCGCACAGATTAAATTTTTGTCTGTGGGGACGGATGAAAAGCGAAGTCTAGAAAGAAAAAGTAAACACAAGAGACGAACTGGTGTTCGCTCGCATTATGAATATTGCTGCCCTCATAAAGCAAGAACGCCAAGACGACCTCAGGACAGCTACACGTACTATTGCGAGGAGGATTGAAAAGTGCATTGAAGTCGATGGTGGGCTTTTTGAACACTTAATTTGAACTGTTGCAATTTATTGAGATCATTTACATAACCAATAAATACAATCAATACGTCATTTGTCTTTCCATCATACCTTTTGTAAGGCTTTTTATACGTAACATTCAAACAGCTGTATCTCCACGCCCACTAAAAATTGAACACATGCTTATATGAACTTATTTACTCGGAATAGTC
>Ga0136643_10005574_pt1 | contig 17787 bp, 28 predicted proteins | sample TergutLab28metaG_FD_96883 | JGI IMG/M metagenome (GOLD analysis project Ga0136643, IMG submission 96883) | Labiotermes labralis P1 segment gut microbial communities from Petit-Saut dam, French Guiana - Lab288 P1 (version 3) (version 3) | ecosystem: Host-associated > Arthropoda: Insects >...
GAAACTTCGCGAGACGGCGCGAGACTGAGCGAGTTTAGCGATACTTCGCGAGATTTCGCGAGACTTCGCGGGACTTCACTAGACTGCGCGAGAATGCGCGAGATTGCGCGAGACTGCGCGAGACAGCGCGAGACTCCGCGAGACTTCGCGAGACTGCGCGAGACTTCGCGAGACTTTTTAATACTGGGTGAGATTGCGCGAGACTGCGCGAGACAGCACGAGATATCGCGAGATATCGCGAGACAGCGCGAGACTGCGCAAGACAGCGTGAGATTGTGCGAGACTGCGCGAGATTTCGCGAGACTTCGCGAGACTTCGCGAGACTGCGCGATGAGTCTGAGCGAGACAGTTCAAGGCGGCGCGAGACTGCGCGAGACAGCGCGATACTTCGAGGGACTTCGCGAGACTGCGCGTGACTACGCGAGACTGCGCGAGACTGCGCGAGACGGCGGGAGATGCGCTAGACTGCGCGAGACTTCTCGAGACTGCGCGAGACTGCGCGAGACTGCGCGAGACTGCGCGATACGGCGCGAGACTTCTCGAGACTGCGCGAGAATGTGTTAGAATGCGCGAGTCTGCGTGAGACTTCGCGAGAATGCACGAGCCTTCGCGAGACTTCGCGAGCATTCGCGAGACTGCGCAAGACTACTCGAGATTTCGCGAGACTTGGCGAGACTTCGCGAAAATGCGCGAGACTGCGCGAGACAGCGCGAGACTGCGCGAGACTACGCGAGACTGCGCTAGACTGCACGAGACTGCGCGAGATTTCGCGAGACTTTGCGAGATTTCACGTGATTGCGCAATACTGAGCGGGACTGCGCGAAACTTCGCGACACTGCGCGATACTGGGCGAGGCTTCCCGAGAATACGCGTGACTGCGCGAGACTGCGCGACAATGCGCGAGACTGCGCGAGACTGCGCGAGACTTCGCGAGACTGCGCGAGACTGCACGAGAATGCGCGAGACTGCGCGAGACAGCGCGAGACTGCGCGAGACAGCGCGAGACTTCGCGAGACTTCGCAAGACTGCGCGAGACTGCTCGAGATTGCGCGAGACTGCACGAGATTTCACGAGAATGCCCGAGACTTCGCGAGACTTCTCGAGACTGCGCGAGACTTTGCGAGACTACTCGAGACTGCGCGAGACTGCGCGAGGAGACTGCGCGATTCTGCGTGGGACGGTGCGAGAATGCGCGAGACAGCGCGAAATTGCGCGAGACCGCGCAATACTTCGCGAGACTGCGAGAGACTGCGCGAGACTGCGCGAGTCTGTGCGAGACTTCGCGAGAATTTGCGAGTATGCGCGAGAATGCGCGAGACTGCGCCAGACATCGCGAGACTGCACGAGACTTCGCGAGACTTCGCGCGACTTCTCGAGACTGCGCGAGTCTGCGCGAGTTTTCGCGAGACTTAGCGAGACTTTTCGAGATTGCGGGAGACTGAGCGAGACTGCGCGATTCTCCGCGAGATTGCGTGAGATTTCGCAGCACTTCGAGAGAATTCGCGAGACTGCGCGAAATTGCGCGAAACTGAGCGAAACAGCGCGCGACTTCGCGAGATTTCGCGAGACTGTGCGAGATTTCGCTAGACTTCGCGAGACTTCGCGAGACTGCCCGAGACTGCGCGAAATTTCGCGAGACTTCGAGAGACTTCGCGAGAATTCGCGTGACTGCCGAGACTGCGCGAGTCTGCGCGAGACTGCGCGAGACTGCGCGAGATTGCGCGAGACTACGCGAGACAGCGCGAGACTGCGCGAGACTGCGCGAGACTGCGCAAGACTGCGCGAGACTTCAAGAGATTTCGCGAGACTTCGCGAGAATTCGCCAGACTTCGCGAGACTGCGCGAGGAGTTTGAGCGAGACTGCGCAAGGCGGCGCGAGACTGCGCGTGACAGAGCGATACTTCGCGAGAATTAGCTAGACCGCGCGACAGTGCGCGAGACTAATCGAGATTGCGCGAGTCTGCTCGAGACTGCTGGAGATTGGACGAGACTTCGCGAGACTGGGCGGAACTGCGCAAGACTGCGTGAGACTGCGCGAGACTTCGCGAGACTTCACGAGAATGCGCGAGACGGCGCGAGACTGCGCGAGATTTCACTAGAATGCCCGAGATTTCGCGAGACTTCGCGAGACTGGGCGAGACTGCGCGAGATTTCGCGAGACTCCGCTAGATTGCGCGAGACTGAACGAGTCTGCGCGAGACTCCTCGAGACTGCACAATATTTCGCGAGACTTCGCGATACTTCGGTAGACTACGCGAGACTGCGCGTAATTGCGCGATACTGCGCGAGGCAGCGCGAGACTTCGCGAGTCTTCGCGAGACTGCGCGAGTCTGCGCGAGACTGCGCTAAACTCCGCGAAACTGCGCAATATTTCGCGAGACTTCTCGATAATTCGGTAGACTGCGCGAGACTGCGCGAAATTGCGCGAGACTGCGCGAGACGGCGCGAGAATTCGCGAGAATGCGCGAGACTGCGCGAGATTTCGCGAGACTTCGTGAGATTGCGCGAGACTGAGCGGGTCTACGCGAGACTCCGCGAGAATGCGCAATATTTCGCGAGACTTCGCGATATATCGTTTGACTGCGCGAGACGGCGCGAAATTGCACGAGACTGCGCGAGACAGCGCGAGACTTCGCGAGATTTCGCAAGAATGCGCGAGAATGCGCGAGACTGCGCGAGAATTCGCGTGACTGCGCGAGACAGCGCGAGACTTCGCGAGGCTGCGCGAGACTGCGCGAGACTTCTCGAGACTGCGCGAGTCTTTGCGAGACTGCGCGAGACTGCGCGAGATTGCGCGAGGCTGCGCAAGTCTTCGCGAGATTGCGCGAGATTGCGCGAAAATTCGCAAGACTGCGCGAGATTTCCAATGACTGCGCGAGATTGCGCGAGACTTCACGAAATTGCGCGAGAGTGCGCGAAATACCGCGAGACTTCGCGAGAATTTGCGAGATTGCGCGAGACTGAGCAAGACAGCGCGAGACTCCGGGACACTGCGCGAGGATTCGCGAGAATTCGCGAGATTTCGCGAGACTGCGCGAGGCTGCGCGAGATTGCGAGAGATTTCGCGAGACTTCGCGTGACTTCGCGAGACTGCGCGACACTGCGCGAGATTGCGCGAGACTTCGCGAGACTGAGCGAGACTTCGCGAGACTGCGCGAGACTGCGCGAGGAGACTTGCCGAGACTGAGCGGGAAGGCGCGAGACTGCGCGAGAGAGCGCGGGACGGCGCGAGACTGCGGGAGACAACGCGAGACTTCGCGAGACTGCGCGAGACGGCGCGAGACTGCGCGAGATTGCGCGAGTCTGCGCAAGACTGCGCGAGATTGCGTGAGACTGCGCCAAATTGCGCGAGACTGCGCAAGACTTCGCGAATTTGCGCGAGACTGCGCGACACTGTGCGAGACTTCGCGAGACTGCGCGAGTATGCGCGAAAATGCGCGAGACTTCGCGAGACTTCGCGAGAATGCACGAGACTTCGCGAGACTCCGCGAGATTTCGCGAGACTACGCGAGACTGAGCGAGACTGATCGAGACTCCGCGAGCCTACGCGAGGTTTCGCGAAATTTCGCGAGATTTCGCGAAACTGCGCGAGACAGCGCGAGATTGCGCGAGACTGCGCGAGAGAGTGCGAGACTTCGCGATACTTCGCGAGAATTCGCGAGACTTCGCGAGACTGCGTGAGACTGCTCGAGACTGCGAGAGACTGCGCGAGGAGACTGCGCAAGAGTCCGCGGTACGTCGCGAGACTGCGCGAGATTGCACAGACTTCGCGAGACATCGTGAGACTGTGCGAGACTTCGCGAGACAGCGCGAATATGCGCGAGAATGTGCGAGACTGCGCGAGATTTCTCGAGACTGCACGAGACGTCGCGAGGCTTCACGAGACTTCACGAGACTGCGCGAGACTGCGCGAGATTTCGCGAGACTTCGCGAGACTTAGCGGGATTGCGTGAGACTGAGCGAGACTCCGCGAGACTCTGCAAGACTATGCGAGATTTCGAGAGACTTCGAGAGACTTCGCGTAACTGCGCGAGATTGCGCGAGACTGTGCGAGACAGTGCGAGACATCGCGAGACTTCGCGAGACTGCGCGAGACTGAGCGAGATTTCGCGAGACTTCGCGAGACTGCCGAGACTGCGCGAGTCTGAGCGAAACTGCGCGAGATTGCGCGAGATTGCGCGAGGCTTCACGAGACTGCGTAATACTGCGCGAGACTATTACAACCACTACTACTACTAATACTACCACCACTTCTACTACCACTACTACTACTAGTACTACTATCATTAATACTACCACTACTACTACCACTACTAATACTACTACTACTACTACTACCATTACAACCACTTCTAAAACTACTACGACCACCACTACTACTACTACTACTACTTTTACTGCCACCACTACTACTACTATTACTACTACTACCACTACTACTACTACATACTACCAATAATACTACTATCACTACTAAAACTACCACTACTACTACCACTACTACTACTACTACCACTACTACTACCACCTATTCTAATACTACTACTATTACCACTACTACTACTAATACTACCACTATTACTACCACCACTTCTACTACTACTACTACTACTACCTCGAACGCTACTACTACTACTACTAATTCTACTACTACTACTGCTACTACTATTAATACTACTACCACTACTAAACTACTACCATTAATACTACTACTACTACCACTCTTACTACTATTACTACTACCAAAACTACTACTACTACTATAATACAACCACTACTACTACCACTACTACTAGTACTACTATTTCGACTACTACTACTCCTACTACCATTAATACTACTATTACTACTAGTACTACCACCACCTCTACTACTACTACTACACCTACTACTACAACTACAGCTATTACTAATACTACTAATACTACCACTACTACTACCACTAATACTACTACTATACTACCACCACTACTACTACTACTACCACTACCACTACTACTACCACTACTACTACTGCTACCACTAGTACTATTATTACTACTACTACAAATACTACTATTACTAATACTACGAATGTTACTACTCCTACTACCACTACTACCTCCACTAGTAATACTACTACTACTACTACAACTACTACTTTTACTAATACTACCATTATTACTAATACCACTATTACCATTAATACTACAACTACTACTAACACTACTACTACGACTACCACTACTACTACTACTACTAATTCCAATACCACTACTACTACTACCATTAATACTACCATTACTAATACCACCACTAATACTACTACTACTATACTACCATTACTACTACTACTAACACTACCACTACTACTACCTCTACTACTACTACAACTACTAACACTACTAATACAACAACCATTAATACTACCACTACTACTACTATTACTACTACCACCACTACTACTATTACTACCACTACTACTACTATCACAACCAACATTACCACTACTATTACTACCACTACTACTACTACTACTACTACTACCACTACTACTACTACTACAACCTCTACTACTACTACTACTACTACTACTACTACTACTACTACCATTAATTCTACTACTACTACTACTACTACTATCATTAATACTACCACTACTACTAACACTACCACTACTACTACTACTGCCACTAATACCACTACTACAATTACTACCACCACTACTACTACTACTACTCCTACCATTACTACTATTACTATTAATACTATCAATACTACTAAAACTACTACTACTACCACTATTATTTCTACTAATAACACTACTACTATTACTACCACTAATACCACTACTACGACTACTACTACTACCACCACTACTACTACTACTAGTACCACTACTTCTTTTATTACCACCACTACTACTACTACCACTACAACTAATATTACTACCAATGATACTAGTCCCACTACTACTACTACTATTACTACAACTACTACTAATACTACTACTATTATTACTACTACTACTACCACCACATCTACTACTACTACTACCACCACGACTACTACCACTACCACTACTACTACTACAAATACTGCTAACACTCCTACTACTACTACCACTACTACTATTACTACTACCATTAATACTACTACTACGTCTACTACTACCACTACTATTACTATTCCAACTACTACTACCACCAATACAACTACTTCTAACACTACTAATATCACTACTACTAACACTACTACAACTACAACTACTACTACCATTACTACTACTAATACTACTACCACTACTACTACTACTACCACTACTACTACTACTACTACTACCACTACTATTATTATTACTAATACTACCACTATTACTACTAATACTACTACTACAACTACTACCACTACTACTATTTCTACTACCACTACTACTATTACAACTACTACCTTTAATACTACAACTACTACTAACAATAATACTACTACTACTACTACTAGTAATACTACTACAATTAATTCTACCACTACTACTACCAAAACTACTAGTACCAATACTACTACTATTAGTACTACTACCACTACGACTACTACAACTGCTACTACTACTACCACAACTAATATTACTAATACTACTACTACCACTAAAACGACTACCACTACTGCTACTACTGATAACACTACTACTACTAATATACTACCACCATTATTTGTGCTACTACTACCATTATTACAACCACTACTACTACCACCACTACTAGTACACCTACTACTACTACTACTACTAACACTAATACTACTTCCACTATCACTACTACTAATTTTACTATCACCACTACTTCGACTAATACCACACTACCACCACTAATATTACTACTACTACCAATACTACCACTACTACTACTACCACTAATACTACTACCACCACCACTACTACTACTCTTACTATCATTAATACTACCACTACTACTACCACAACTACTACTACTACCACTACTTCAAATACTACTACTAGTACTACTACTAACACTATTACTACTATTACTACCACCTCTACTACTAATACTACCACTACTACAATTAATACTACTACTACCACTACTACTACTACCACTACTAATACTATTATTTCTCCTACTAATACTGCTACTACTACCAGTAAAACTACCACTACTACTAACAATACTACTACTACCACAACTACTACTACTATACCACCACAACTACTACTACCTCTACCACTACTACTATCACTTATACTACTACTACTTCTTCCACAACAATTACTACTACTACTACTAACACTACGACTACTACCACTACTACTACTACTGCTAGTACTACTACCACTACTACTACTACAGCTACTACTACCACTACTACTACCACTCCTGCTACTACTACCAATACTATTATTTCTACCGCTACTACCACTTCTACTACTACTACCAATACTACTACTACTCATACTACTACCAATACTACTACCAATATTACAAGCACTACTTCTACTACTTCCACTACTTCTAGTCCTACTACTACCACTGCTACCACTACTACTACTACTATTAATACTACTACAACTACCACTACTACTATTACTAATACTATTACTACTTCTACTACAACTACTACTACAACTACCACTAATACTACCACTACAACTACTACTAACAATTCTACTACTACTACCACCACTACTACTACTAATACTAATACTACTACTACTAATACTAATACTACTACCATAACTACAACTACCATTAATACTACCACTACTACTAACACTACTACTACAATTACTACCACCACCACTACTACTACTACTATCATTAATACTACCACTACTACTTCCATTAATAATACTACTACTACCACCACCACTAGTACTATTACTACCACCACTACTAATACTACCACTACTACTAATAATACGAATTCCAATACTACTACTACTACCACTACTACTACTACTACTAATACCAATACTACTACCACCACTTCTACTACTACTACTACTACTACTACTACCTCGTACACTACTTCTACTCCTACTACTACTAATTCTACTACCACTACCACTTCTTATACTACTACTACCATTCATACTACTACTACTACTACTACCACCACAACTACGACTAATACTACTACTATAATACCACTACTACTACCACTACTACTAGTACAACTACTACCACTACTACTATTACTACTACTACCATTAATACTACTATTACTACTACTACTATCACCACTACTACTACTACTACCACTACTAATATTATACTGCTACTACTACTATAACTACTACTACTACCACTACTACTCCTTCTATACTACCACCACTACTACTAATACTACTACCACTACTAATACTACTACCACTACTACTACTACCACCACTACTTGTACTACTACTACTACAACTACTACTACTACTATTACTACTACTACAACTACTCCCACTACTACTACTATTACTAATACTACCACTACTACTACTACTACCAAAACTACAACTTCTACTACCACTACTACTATTACAACTACTACCATTAATACTACCACTACTACTAACAATACTACTAGTAATACTACTAAAATTAATACTTCCACTACTACTACCAAGACTACTACTACCAATACTATTACTAATACTACTACTAGAACAACTGCTACTACTACTACTACTACTACTACTAACACTACTTCTACTAGTACCACCACCTTCCCTACGACTACTCCCACTACTACTACTCCTGCTACTACTACCGCTACTACTACTACTACTACTACCGCTACTAATACTAATACCACTACTACTATTACAACTACTATTACTACTACCAATAATACTACTACTACTACTACTACCAATAGCACTACCACTACTAAAACTACTACTTCTACTACTTCCACTACTACTAGTCCTACTACTACCCCTACTACCACTACTACTACTACTATTAATAGTACTACTACTACTACTACCAATAATACAACTATTAAAAGTACTACCACTACTACTTCCACTACTTCTACTACTACTACTACTACTACTACTATCACAACTAATTCTACTAATACTACTAATATCACTACTACTACTACCACTACTACTACTACTAATACCACTACTACTACTACTAATAATACCACTACTATATGTACTACTACTACCATTATTACAACCATTATTTCTACCAGCACTACTAGTACTACTACTACCACCACTACTATTACTACTACTACTACTAGTACTAACACTAATAATATTTCTACTACCATTACTAGTACTACTAATTCTACTAATACCACAATACCACCACTACTATTACTACTACTACCAATACTACCACTCCTACTACCATTACTACTACTACCACTACTATTACTACTACTACAACTACCATTAATACTACCACTACTACTAACACTACTACTACTATTACTACTACCACCTCTACTACTACTCTTACTACCCCTACCACCACTACTACTACTACTACTACCACTACTTCTACTACTACTACCTCTACTACTAATACTACCACCACAACTACTTCTACAACTACCACCACTACTACTACAACTCTTACTACACTACCACCACTACTACTACTACTACTACCACCACTACTACTACTACTACCACTACTACTACCACTATTACTAGTACTACTACTAACACTAGTACTACTACCATTAATACTACTATTACTACTACTACCACCACTATTACTACTACTACTACCACTACTACTACAACTATCATTAATACTATTACTACTACTATTACCACTACTAATACTGATACTACTACCACTACTACTTCTACTACTACCACTACTACTACCATTACCACTACTACTACTACTACTACAACTACTACTACTACTAATTCTATTACCACTACTACTACTACTACTAATTCTATTACCACTACTACTACCACTACTACTAATACAACAACTACTACTACTACTACTACCATTAATACTATTACTACCACTACTACTACAACTACTTCTACTACCACTACTACTACTACTGTACTACCATCACTACTACTACTAACACTACTACTACTACTAACACTACTAATACTATACTACCACTACTACTACTACTACTACTACTAACAATTCTACTAGTACTACTACCACCACTATTACTACTACTACTACTACTACCACAACTACAAACACTACCACTACTACTACTAATATGAATACTGCCACTACTACTACAAATACTACTACTACTACCTATTCTACAATTAATGCTACTAGTATTACTACTACTACTACCACAACTACAAACACTACCACTACTACTACTAATATTAATACAGCCACTACTTCTACAAATACTACTACTACCAATTCTACAATTAATGCTACTAGTATTACTACTACTACTACCAATCCAACTATTACTACTACCACTACTACTACTAACACTACTACTACCATTACCACCACTACTACTACTACATCTAATACTACTACCACTACTACCACTACTGTTACTACAACTACCACTACTACTACTACCACTACTACTACTACTACTACTACCACTACTGCAATTACTACTATTACTACCACTACAACTACTTCTAACTCTACTACTACTACTACTTCCACCACTACTACTACTACTACTACAACAACTACTACCACAACTACTTCTACTAATACTACTAAAATCACTACTACTACCACTACTACTAATAATACCACTACTACTACTACTAATAATACCACTACTATTTGTGCTACTACTATTATTACAACCACTACTTCTACCACCAATACTAGTACTACTACTACCACCACTACTACTACTACTACTACTACTACTAACACTACTAATATTTCTACTAGCATTACTACTACTACTACTAATACCACACTACCACCACTACTATAACTACTACTACCAATACTACCACTACTATTACCATTACTACTAATACCACTAACATTACTACTACTACTACAACTACCATTAATACTACTACTATTAATACTACTACTATTACTACTACCACCACTACTACTACTTTTACTACCACTACCACCACTACTAATTCTACTACAACCAATACTACTACTACTACCTCTATTACTAACACTACCACCAGTACTACTATTACTACAACTACCACCACTACTACTTCTACTCTTACTACCACTACCACCACTACCACTACTACTATTACTACTACTACCACTTCTACTACTATCATTACTACTATTTCCACTACTACTAATATTATCATTAATACTACCACTACTTCCATTACTAATACTACTATCACTACTACTACTAGTGCTTCTACTAACACTACTACTACTATTACTAACACCACTACTACTACTACAACCACTACTACTACCACCACTTCTACTACCACTACTACTACTACTACTAATACCTCTACCACTAATACTACTACTACTAATTCTACTACCACTACTACTACAACTACTACTCCTACCACTACTACCACCACTACTACTACTACTACTACAACAACTACTTCTACCACCATACTAACACTACTACTAATATTACTACTAGTACTACTACTACCTCTACTACTTCTACTACCATTAATACTACTATTACTACCACCACCACTTCTACTATTACTACTACCACTACTACTACAACTACCATGAATACTATTACTACTACTACTACCACCAGTACTACTACTATTAATACTACTACCACTACTACTACTATTATACTACCACCACTAATACTACTACTACTACCACCACTACCACTACTACCACTACTACTACTACTACTTCTAATACAACCAATACTACTACTACTACAACTACCACTACTACTACCACTACTACTACTACCACCAATACTACTAATACTACTACCACTACTACTGCTACTACTACTTCTACTACCACTTCTACTTCTACTACGACCACTACCACCACTACTACCACTACTACTACCGCTACTACTACTACCACTACCTATAATACCACTACCACTACTTCCAATACTACTACTACTATTACTACCACTACTACTACTGCCACTACTACTACCACTCCTACTACTATTACTACCATTACTACTACTACTACCACTACTGTTACAATTACAACTACTACTACTACCATTAATACTACTTCTAACACTACTACTATCACTACTACTCCTACTACAACTACTACTACCACCACCACTACTACTACTATTACTACTACCATTACTACTACTACCAATACTACTAACACTACTGTTACTATTACAACTTCTACTACCACTAATACTAATTCTAACTTTACTACTATCACCACTACTTCTACTACAACTACTACTAACTACCACTACTACTATTACTACTACTATTACCACTACTACTACTACTAACACTACTACTACTACCACTAGTTCTACTATAACTACATGTAGTACTACTACATTTACCACTACTACTACTACCACTACTACTGCTACTACCTCTACTACTACCACTACTTCAACTACCACTACTACTAACACTGCTACTACTATTACTAATATTACCACTATTACTACTACTACCTCCATTAATACTGCAAATAATACTTACACTACTTCTATTACTACCACTACTACTACTACTACCACCACTACTACAACCACTACTACTACTACTACTAATTCTATTACCACTATTACTACTAATTCCATTACCACTACTACTACTACTACTACTACCACTACGACTATTACTACTACTACTAATACTAACAATTCTACTAGTACTACTACCACCACTATTACTACTACTACTACCACTACTACTATTAAAACTACTACTACTACTAACACTACTACTAATTCTACCATTACTAATACCACTACAACTACTATTACTAATACTAAACCTGTTACTACTACTACCACTACTACTACTATACTACCACCTCTACTACTACTACTACTACCACTACTACTACTACTTCTACTTCTACTAACACTACTACTACTACTACCAACACTACCACCACTATTACCACTACTACTACCGCTACTACTACTAGCACTACTACTAATAACACTACTAGTACAACTACCTATAATACCACTAGAACTACTACCAATACTACTACTACTATTACTAGCATTACTACTATTACTACCACTACTACTACCACTACTGTTACTATTACAACTACTACTACTACCACTAATACTAATTCTAACACTACTACTACTACTACTACCACTACTACTACTACCACTACTACTACTACCACTACTATTCTTACTACCACTACTACTACCACTACTAATACTACCACTACTACTACCATTACTACTACTACATCTACTATTACTACTATTACTACTACTACCACTACTACAACTATTACTAATACTACCACTATTACTTCTACTACTACTACTACTACTACTATCACTACTACCACTACTACGTCTACACCCACTACTACTACCACTACTAATATTACTAACACTACTACTACTACTACCACTACTAGTACTACTACCTCTACTACTACCACTACTTCAACTACCACTAATGCTACCACTGCTACTACTATTACTAATACTACCACTATTACTACTACTACTACTACCATTAATACTGCAAATAATACCAACACTACTACTACTACCTCCACTAATACTACTACTAAAACTACTACTACTTCTACTACTACTTCAACAACTACTACTATCATTAATACTACCACTACTAACACTACTACTACTACTACTACTATCACTACTTCTTCTACTACCGCCACTACTACTACTTCCACTGATACTACTACTACCACTACTACTACAACTACTACCACAACTACTACTACTTCTACTACTACCACCACTACTACTACTACCAATAGTACTAATACAGTCACTACTACTACGACTACTACTACTACCACTACTATTACTACTACTACTACCACTATTATTACTACTACTACCATTAATACTACCACTACTACTAACACTACTACGTCTAATATTATCACTATTACTACAAGTAATACTACTACCATTAATACTACCACTACTACTACCACAACTATTACTACCAATAGTACAACTATTAGTACTACTACCAATACTACCACTACTACTACTACCACTACTAATACTAATACAACATCTATCATTAATACTACCACTACTACTAACACTACTACAACTATTACTACGACCACCACTACTACTACTCTTACTACCCCTACCACCACTACTACTACTAATACTACCACTACTACTGCTAATACTACTACTACCACTACTACTATTAATGCTATTAGTAATACTACTACTACAACCAAAACGACTATTACTACTACCACAGCTCCTACTACTAACACTACTGCTACTAGTACCACTACTACTACTACTACTACTACTACAACTACTACCAATACTACTATCTCTACTAATACTACCACTACTACATCTACCACCTCAACTACTACCACTACCACTATTACTACTACTACTCTTACCTCTAACACTTCTACTACCTCTACTACTACTACTACTACCACTACTACTACATCTACCATTAATACTACCACTACTATTACTTCCACTACTACCACTACGCCTACCACTACTACTACTATTACCCTTAATACTACCACTACTACTAACACTACTACTACTACCACTAATACCACCACTACTACTAATACCACACCTCCACCACTACTATTACTACTACTAACAATACTACCACTACTACTACCACTACTACTACTACCACCACCACTACTACTACTACTACTTCTACTACTACTACTATCATTAATACTACCACTACTGCTATCACAACTACTACTACCACCACTACTACTAGTAGTACAACTACTAACACTACTACTACTATTACTACCACCACTACCACTACTACTACCTTGAACACTACTACTACTTCTACCACTAGTTGTACTATCACTACTACTACTATTACTACCACTACTACCATTAATACTACTACTACTACCACCACTACTACTACTACTACCACCACAACTACTATTACTACCATTAATACTACTAATACTACTACTACCACCACTATTACTACTACTACCACTACTAATACTACTAACATTAATACTATTACTACTACTACTACCACCACAACTACTACTACCACTACTACTACTATACTACAACCACTACTACTACTACTACCACTACTACTACTACTAACACTGCTACTACTACTACTACCACTACTACTTCTACAACTACTACTACCAATTCTACTACCACTCCTGCTACTAGTACAGCTACTACTACTACTATTACCACTACTACAACTGCTACTACTACTAACACTTTTACTAGTAATACTACCACCACTACTACTACTACTACTACTTCTAATACTACCACTACTACTAATACTAATACTATTACTACCACTTCTACTATTAATGCTACTAGTACTACTACTACTACAACCAATACAACTATACTACTACCACTACTCCTACTACTAACACTACTACTACTAGTACCACTACTACTACTACTACTACTACAACTACAACTAATACCACTACTACTACTACCACTACTACTATTACTACTACTACTACCTCTACCACATCTAGTACCTCTACTACTACTACTATACCACTACAATTACAACTACCATTAATACTACCACTACCTCTACTATTACTACCACTACTACTCCTACTACTACTAACACTACTATTATTACAACCTCTACTACTACTACCGTTAATTCTACCACTACTACTACTACCACTACTATTACTACTACTACTACTATCATTAATACTACCAATGCTACTACTACCACGACTACTACTACTAACACTACTACTATCATTAATACAACCACTACTACTAACTCTACCACTTCTACTACTCCTACCACAACTAGTACCACTACTACTAACACTACTACTACTACCACTACTACTACTACTACTACTACTACTACTAACTCTTCTACTAATACTACTACTACCACTAATACTATCACTACTACTACTACTACTACCACTGCTACTACTACTACTACTACCACCACTACTACTACAACTACTACTACCACTTCTACTACCACTCCTGCTAGTAGTACAGCTACTACTACTACTACTACCACTACTATTACTTCTACTACTACTACTACTATTACAACTACTATTTCATCTACTACTACTACCACTACTACTACAATTACTACTACCACTATACTTCTACTGCCCCTATTAATACTACTACCACTAATACTACTATTATAATACTACCACTATTACCAATAATACTAAAACAACTAATAACACTAACTCTACTACTTCTACTACTACAACTACTACTACCATTAATACTACCACTACTACTATCACTACTACTACCACTACTCCTACAACTACCACCACTAGTACTACTACTACCACTGTTACTACTACTACCACTACTACTGCTACCTCTACTACTACTACTACTACTACCACTACTACTACTACCACTATTACTACTTCTACCATTGATTCTACTACTACTACAAATACTACCACCACTAGTAACACCTCTACTACTACTACTATTAATACTACTACTTCTACTGTGAAACGAAACGAAACTGCGTGACCTTAATCCGCCATCGAACTATACCGACAGAGCGGCCGCCGCTGAGCGGCGAAGTTAGTGCGAACTTTTGCGGATAAAGGGGTATCACCAGATTAGCTCACTCGAATATTTTGACAAAAAAATGGGGAAAAAAATGCTCCAAACAATTTTTCCAGAAAGACACGAATTGTGCATTGGGAAAAACATCTATCTACGTATGTGCAAAAAAACGTTTTTTATTTTCACAGGAATATCGTAACCAAAAAATGGGGGGAAAAAAAGCGCGAAACATGGTTTCCAGAAACAAATTTATAGGGGGGGACATAAAATTTTGGGAAAAAAATCGTCGAATAATGTAAGAAAAAATGTTTTTTAGATTCACACGAATATCGTGACCTAAAAATGGGGGAAAAAAAACGTAAAACAATTTTTGTAGAAAGGCACGAATAGTGCGAGCAAAGAATTTTGGAAAAAAAAATCTGTCGGAAAAATTTGAAATCGTCGGAAACGAGTTCGAAAACCCGTTTTTTATATTCACTAGAATATCGTGACAAAAACATGAGGGAAGAAAAAACACGCGAAGCATTTTTCCAGAAACAGATTAATAATGCTAGGTAAAAATGTTGGGGAAAAAAGCGTCGGAAAAATTTAAAAAAACGTTTTGATATTCACACGAATATCGTGACCAAAAAATTGTGGAAAAAAACGGGCGAAACATTTTTTCCAGAGACACACGAACAGTGCAAACAAAAAATGGGAAAAAATCGGAAAAAAGTGCGAAAAAACTTTTTATATTCGCACGAATATCGTGACCAAAAAATTGAGGAAAAAACAAGCGAAACAATTTTTCCTTAAACACACGAATAGTGGAAGCCATAAAGGTTCAGAAAAAATCGTCGGAAGTTGTGCTATAAAAACGTTTTTTATATTTACATGAATATCGTGACCAAAAAATGGGAGGAAAAAACGTGCGAAACAATTTATCCATAAACAATCGAATAGTGCAAGCATACAATGTTGGGAAAAAAAATCGTCGGGAAAAAGTGTGAAAGAACGTTTTTTATATTAGCACGAATATCTTGACAAAAAATGGGGGGGGGGGGGGAAAAAGAGGAAAAAAATTTTTTAAAAAAAAGACAAAAAAAAAAAAAAAAAAAAGGGAAA
>Ga0136643_10005577_pt1 | contig 17783 bp, 14 predicted proteins | sample TergutLab28metaG_FD_96883 | JGI IMG/M metagenome (GOLD analysis project Ga0136643, IMG submission 96883) | Labiotermes labralis P1 segment gut microbial communities from Petit-Saut dam, French Guiana - Lab288 P1 (version 3) (version 3) | ecosystem: Host-associated > Arthropoda: Insects >...
ATTTGTTTTATATTAACTGGAGTGTTGTTATAAATATAGAATTTTGTAACCTCTGTACGTCTTTGGAATTGACAAGTTCCATGTATCGGTGGGTTTTACCCACTGTGGATTATATGAATGCAAATAAACAAACAAACCATTCAGTCCATGCAAAAAGAATTGTGTTTGTAGCCTTAGCTATCCAGCATGCAATGTGCATGCACCATACTGTCAACTGTATCCTGCCAGGCCCTAAAATATTTTTCCACATTATCACACAAAGGCACAATTTTCCAAAAGAAAGTTACTGAACATAAAATGCATGTTTTAATTTTCTCTACAACTTCTGTCTGAAACTTTTTTCCTTCTACAAAGAAGTGAACCAGATACATTTATAAATATGTACTAGTCTTAAAGTAAACTACCCTTATTCTAATGTGATTTTTTGGAAACTTGAATTTTCTGGACCGAGTTTCAAAAAACACTCACACATACAATTTCATAAAAATACATCCAGTGGGAGTCGAGTAGATCCATGCAAATGAAGAGACAGACCAGACATGGAACTAATAGTTGCTTTTCACAATTTTGCAAACACACCTAAAAATGGGAAGTAATATTTAGGAAATATGACTGGGATGTGCCTTGGATACAATTAATGCAATAGGGGATGTACCTGTAGCTTGTCAAACTTCCCACCATTTCAAAACCTAATATTCATTACCATGTTCACAACAGTTTCCCAGTGGACACATTCTTTGCCAGAAGAATTCAACCCCAAACATCCACCAATGCTGCATTAGTGTGATGAGTATATATTCACAAATAAATGTTAGTATGTAGGAATTAAATCTCTGTGTAAAAATTTCTCTTTGCACCTACCATAATTTATTTTGCAAGTGAATATAACAAACTGCTGGGTCTGAGACACCAATCACCAGATTTCAAGTTAAAATTTTGACTTACAGACTGGCTACCTTGAGATTTGTGTGTTTTAGGCCTGCCCTTCCAGATAAATTGTAGGATAGTAAATTTGGCCATGACTGCTTCTTGCACATCCTACCATTTCATGCCATATAGTAAGCAACATGTGGCACTATTAAATGAACCATAAACACGTAACAGAAATATAATATTGCTATGAAACACATTTCACCACACGACTGCATCATGTGACATCCTTCTGAAGGATATAAATACAAATTTCATCTTATTATTTTCCACTCTGTTTATGCAATACACAATCATTAATACTATCAATTGTATCTCTTGACAGCCTGGGTCTTTCTGGCTTAGCATGGGAATCAAATTACCACCAAGCAAACACACCTAGGCCATTTCCTGTTATATTTTGGAGCCCAACATGTCTCTTATGACACTAATCATTATGTAAAGTGACAAAGCACACAATAAATGGATTAGCCAAACAGGAACGCAAATCAGGTCTAATATGCCACCGTGTGTTTTCGATCAGTTCTGACTTACCTATTTAAATTAAAGTCAGTTTGGAGACCAAGGCCTTTGTAGTAGTTTCTTGAACAGATTACTCAGAGTAATCATTATTTACATCCGTAATTTCTGTAATCTGCCAATCCGATTAAACTTGATATCAAGATTTATAAGGCATATTAGCATAACAAATTACAAAATCTTGTGAAAATGTACGCATTCTCACTTGTACAACAGACTGCTTCATGTAGAACGGAGTTTTTTTTTTGTTCTCATTTGTCACCATTCTATAAAAATTACAATGCGATTTTGTTATATTACAATGTGACACACAAAAATGGTTACAACGACGATTTTTCTCAGTTTCCTCCTACCACATTCATTTTTACACACACACACACAAATACACTCCCGTTGATATTTACCTGTGTTCATTGACATGTGATTTCTCAGAATATCCCCACTGGATACGTGCTTCGCGTTGAAGTATTTAACTATTCTAGAAGAAATTGTCCCCTTCCCCGATGCCGGAGCACCAATTATTACGGACCTAAATGCCTTTATCATTTCCAAATAACTGTACTTTCCACAGTTTACGAACACCACGCAATTACTTTAATTCCCTTCATGCTCAAACGCAACACACACGAACAACAAAAAAACTATAAATGTGACTTACTTTATATCTTACGAGCTTTGACCCTACTTTAAATCTTACGAACTTCGACCCCAATCGTCCCTATAAGATAGTGAACACAGATCACATAGTGAATAAAAATAACCACTGGAAGTGATCACATAAATCACACGTGTTGCATCTACCGCAAATTATATGCCGGACCGATACTGCTGACATGTACCATACACAACGCTGTACACTGGAACTTCAATTTCACCCTCAACGACACAGTGTAGACACATATATTGTAACACGACAGTTGTAAAAACGTGCTTATAAGAAGTACACATTTGTTGGGGAGTGGAAGGGCATAACCCCATTAACTAGATCTGTGACCAGCAATTCCGCATACCTCGAAACCATGGTGCATACATTTCAACCTCTCAAGATGTGTACGTCTCGTTGTGCTGGAGTTGAGACGTGTGGTTGAGAGAGCTGTGGCCGTTTTTATAGACAGTGGTTTGAGACGTTGCCCAACATGGCAGAAATATTACGTTCCGTTGTTCGCTGGTACCAGCGGCAGATTATGCGTTTACCTCAGGTACCTGCCTCCAGTTATGGGGTGATGGGGTCTTTACGAAACTCCTTGCCTACATTTTTACCAAGGACTGATCCACGGCGAAGTCATTCAACCCGCCAGTTAGACGTAATTGCATAACCCGAAAGGCTTATTTTCAAGCTGTGGCTAGTTTCCATACAACGGTTGTAGAACAGCTGCCATCGCTTCACGTTAGACTTATGCGGCTTTATTTCGCATGACAAATGTTAAGTGGCAGCAATTTTTTCAAGGTCCACTCACTCTTACATCAAACTCGCCAACGGCAATCAATCGTACACCTTTCCTCTGGCAATCGTCACCAGCAGCTCTATCGACCACCTCGCACACTGCACCTTCTCTCAGCCGCCCTACTCTGCGCACAGATCACACTATGATCGCTTGTGTCACGTCCATGTCTACAGCTCAGCAGGCTGGACAAGTTGTAATTGCGTGGTGGTCAAGCATCGTACGGGGACTGAAAGATTCAGAATGGCCTAGAAATCTGTATTGCCTTAGTCAATGATACTTCAGTCAAAGAACTGCAGTAATGCCTACTAACAGCGTTAGTATTGAGAGAAGTGTTACAAAAGGATGCCCACAAGGATCATGTTGCGGGCCTGGCTTCCGGAATTTGCTTTACAATTCACTTCTTAAACTGGATTTCACAAGTCATTCAAAAGTAATAGCCTTTGCCAACGATTTAATAATATTAATTAAAGGAGAAACTATTGTAGAAGCTGAAAATTAACGGAACTGAGAAAAATTTCAGACTGGGCCCAAAATAAATTACAGTTTAATGAACACAAATCAAAAGTAATGATTATGTCTCGCAGAAAAAGAAAAGGAAAAAAAGGAGGTAGAAATATACTTAAATAACAAAATACTCGAGCAAGTTAACAGTATAAAATATATTGGAATTATTTTCCACAGCAAGACTACTTTTCGGGACCATGTAAATTACGTTGAAGAAAAAGTGCAAAGTTAATATTTACTCTTTCGAAATCAGCAAAGTAACATGGGGGCTGAAGCACGAGGCACTGAAAACAATATACATGGGAGGAATTTTATCACTAATTTTATATGGAGCCCCAGTGTGGAAAAGTGTTCTGGATAATACAAGTTATAAATCTAAGTTAATTAGAATACAAAGGCTAATTAATATTAAAATAGCAAAGGCCTACCGCACAGTGTCAAACGAAGCACTATGTGTAATAACAGGATTAACTCCTATTAACATAAAAATACAGGACACAGTAAAGTTCTATGAATGTATAAAAGGGTATGAAAACCTAATCGATCGGGAAATGGAAGCAAAATACTGGACACACCCAGCGAACTCTGTCAAAATTACAGAAGGACAAGAAGACAGTAAACACACCATACATGTATATGCAGACAGCAGCAAGGGTGAACACGGAGTAGGATCTGGAATAACCATATTTGCAGGTAGTAATACAACAGACATGAAAAAATACAGATTAAAATGGCAATGTTCAAATAACCAAGCCAAACAATTGGCAATACTAAAAGCACTTGAAAATATACAATACATGGAAACTAACAAAAGAACATAGTATCTACAGATAGCAGAATAACATTAGAATTGCTCAAAAACCAGAAAAACCACATGTACCTCATTGAAAAAATCAGGATTAAAGTGATAAAAATGGAGATACAGAACTGGAAAATAGAATTCAACTGGATTAAGGCACACACTGGACACCAAGGGAATGAACTAGCTGACCAACATGTGAAAGAAGCAGCTACAAACAGAGACATCGACAAGTGCTGCTAAAGAATTCCAAAAAGTGCAGTGATAAATGAACTAAGTGATCTCAGTGTAACGAAGTGGCAAAATGAATGGGACCATATAACAAAGGGTGCAATTACGAAATCATTCTTCCCCAAAATAGCAGACAGGTTACAAATGAAAATTAATGTAACTCCAAATTTTACAACAAAGGTAATAGAACACAATAATACTAAATCATATCTGCACAAATACAAAATCTTAGACAGCCCAATGTGCTCCTGCAAAAGCAGAGAACAAACAGTAGACCACATATGATTGCAAACTACTCGAGCAGGAAAGAGATAGCCTAAAAGGTGCAGTATTATGGACAGAAAACTGGCCCTTGAGTAAAAACAAACTCATTAACAAATTTTAAAAAATTTATGAACAATATACCCTTTGACAAATTACAAACAATTATAGTTAATTTAACAAACCTGTATATAGAACAAGGAATTTTAGTTGAAATTATGTAAGAAACCACCAATGCATGTAGTATTACCCCATAGTAATGGAGAATGCAGAATAATAGTGAATAAAAAAAAAGTTGCAACTTAAGGCATCACATTATAAGAGACTTCAGTAAGGCCGCCATACTAGCACATTTGTAAATAATGAAGAATAGCTTAACAATTAATAAAAGTGTAAGTAATTTACCATTTTATATGTACCCTTCCACAAGCATTAAACACTACTAAGCCTAAAATTTAATAGAGGGGAGGAGAGGCCTCCTAAATGTTGGAGCTTACCAGTTATGAAATGTTTCAATCTGGTCCTGAGCAAGTTACCCCATACCTAGGACACGTCTTCGGTCAAAGCAGCTTTGTCCAACCAATCTATTGTGCTCAGTTACCCGCAAAAGAAACATTCAAAACCACAGGAAATTACTGTATTCAGAATTATATAAAATGGTATGTATGAATATTCCCAATCGCAGCCCAGCTAGAACGAATTACGTCATCAATCGACTGTAACTATTTGTCTGTTCCAAATGCGACTTCTTGCTGCATGGCACTGCCAACCCTGTGTGGGAATCCACACACACACATAAAATAAAATTGCCTCCAGGCTGAATTACTGCTCCATGCATTCTTCGCCTCATCACTGCATGGAATTAAAGAGGTGAATGTCATGTTCTGACCCTTAACCCCTGGTGAAATATCCACCAATTCATACGTCAGAGTTCGGGTGAACCCCAACATTTTGGGCGCTAGAGAATTCTCATTTAGTACAGCAGGAAATTGAACCCAAATTCCTCCCTTAGTACAGCCCACAGCTTAATCCATACATCTACTGACCTCTATAGACTCCGCAGTTTTCACAAGTGTTTAATATTTAAACTGTCATTTCTCTAAGAAATTTAATAAATGTTGCACAAACAGGCATCTCTACAGAAAGATCACCATGCAAAAGAATTGACTACTCTGGAGTCATACATGTGCTCCTTATGTCATTCATATTGTTCATATTCAGCTGCATTTCCATAACAGTATTCAAGAGCAGACATGTACATTCAGACTTGATTGTTAACATTACAAAAATAAACAGTTCCCTTTTTGTCAATGGTCGTTTTAATTACCATGAGTTGGTGTTATGTGTACCCAGGAGTATAATTTACGTATCACCTCAAACATAAGTGTCCTGTGTGAGAACACAATATATAAGCAGGTTAATAGCTTTTATCATGTGGGAAGCAGTACCTGATAACTGTATAAACAGACACAGTTTCCAGCACAGATCTATATATGGCAAAATAAGGAAAACTTTAAATACAAAACAGTAGGAAAATCACAGCTATTCCCATGCTATCAGCAGATTTTATATTTGATGTCTGAACAAGGTACGCGTAAGAGCAGAAACAACAGAGGTATCTGGTTTTAGTGGTGGACTAGCTGATGGTTATGTTTTTCTGGGGTATGATGGTCCCTAACAGGGTAATCAGTTCCTAATATTTCAAGGCTACACAACAGTCTTTAAGACATCCAGGAGAGAGATAATGCAGTATGTTTTCCTCAATTCAAAGTTTATGAAATACAACTCTTTATTTATATGTTTGTACCACACAACATACTGTGATGAACGAGTACAATTACTTACTCTTATTTTAAAGTAATGAACTCAACTTGCACCATCACATTCACTGTCTGGGGCAAGTATCAGAGGCAGGATTTCATGATATTTCTGCAGGGAAGGCTATAAATGTATTTCCTTCACTTAAGGCGGAAGACATGTTACAGGTACAGACAGAAGACATAAAAATGATACCTATTATTCACATCCAAGAGACGTCATGTTTTTCCAAGAATTTTGCAATTACAGAATTCCAAATTTAGTGATAAGGGGCAGGGTATGAGGCATATATGGAGGAAAAGAGAAATGCACACAGGGTTTAGGTAAGTAAACTTGAAGGAAAGACATGACGTGGTACACACATGCAAAAGTGAGAGGATGACATTAAAAATCAATCTTAAAGAAATAAAATGGGACGGCATTGAATTGATTTGCTTGGCTCCAGAGAGACATATAAGTGATGGTTTCTTGTGAAGACAGTAATGAAGAATGTGGTTCCATAAAACAAGGGGAATATCTTAACCAGCCAAGGAACTTGAACTTCTCAAGAAGGATTCTGCACCATGGAGTTAGTGACTTAATATACATTTACCAACTCTGCTCCTAACCCGCATATCTCATAACTGTAATACTATGGGAGGTGGCTGGCTGAAACTGCACTTGCTCAAAATCCAGGAATGTGAATGTGTGGCCATCTGTATTAATTATTCTTTTTATATTTAACATTCCTCTTGAAAATAAATCATACAGATTGGATGTATGGGGGTTTTGTGTGTAAAATTTACTTCCACATAACTATTAATGATCAATAATTATTTACAGTGCATTAAAACCTATTTAGTACAAAACTCATTCACACTTATCCTATCTTAACTTTAACTCTGAACTGTTCCAATAGACATACACAATATTGAAGTAACTGGAATGATATTCAAAGTTGCTTATTTGTGTGTGTGTTCTCTCTCTCTCTCTCTTTTTTAAATAATACCTCATAACAAACGGCCAACAAGTGCTTTTAATTATTTGATGCGTTGCAAAGTATTTCGACAGATGGGGCTCCCCGAAGTTGTTAGTAGATATTGAAATGCAACAGAGCAGCAACTAAAATTTAATCTAGTATACACAGTGTGGTGCATAAATGTTGGTTAATAAATGCTGAAACACATGAAGTTCAACATGTTCTGTATACTTGTTTCCTGAAAACTGAACACTTTGAAGGGAGGTGAGCTTATATTAGGATAAATAGGGTACAATGAAACTAAACAAACAGAAAAAAAATGAGGATATTAAAAACATAAAACAACAAGGTAACTAATTGCTCAGTTCAGAAATATTTACTGTGGAGCTTGGTTTGCCAAGTTTTAACTCTGCAATAAAGGTAAGGAGAAGTGATGGAGATGAACTGAAACAGAACAAAATAACACAGGGAGGGACACATTTTTGTTAACAGACAAGGCACACAGAACACACTAGTAAAAATATAAATTCATGCAAAACTTTCACAAGGGAATTTTGAGGATCGAAATGCACAGGGAAAAATAAAACTCAAATGTTTGGGAAACTGGTTATGGTAATATGAATGGGACTTAATGGTATGAGAGTATGTAATACAGTGGGATGGTGTTATAACTGAAAGGAACTTTAAATATCTACTGTGATACAGAAAATGTGGGTTGTATAATATTTCAATAATTAAATAAGTTGTTTTTATTTCACTGAGGATCAATAATAAAATCAATATAAAATTTTCTTTAAGAAATAAAATATACAGGTGTCACTGAATATTCACTTCCACATTTCAGTTCCCACTGGCTAAGGCCATTCCCGACACGCTTAAGACCATGGTGGTGGCAGATTATCAATTACTTTAACAACTTCATCATATAAATCCCCGTAAGTTTCATGTCTTTTCAACAACACCATTAATGAACCTCGTTTGATACCCAGTGCTGAGCCCAACACTTGGCGCGAGTTAACATAAATATAGGGGATATCAAGCTCCTCACACACTCCTGGTAAGTGGCACATTACTTCTATTGGCGTCACATCTCCGGCAAATATAACTAGGCTGAAAATGATAAAAGTATTTGTACATCTTGACTGTCAAAATACAACATACACAGTTTGCAATTAAATATATTTAGCCCAATCCACTGACAGTACACTGTTACTACACATCAGAACCTGTTGCTATTCCATAATATAAAGATAAATAATTAAAAATTAAGGAATAATGGAAAGTCAAAGATACAGATAAGCTACAGATAAACATTGGAAGACAGCATAATTTAAGTTTATTAGTTTATTATTTGCAAGAAGAAATATTTGCACATTTTACCACCCTCCACCCAAAGTACCAATGGGTAGCATTTCAAAAGTCTGCCTTTTGTTTGGAACTGTTAAATTGAATTCCCTAGACAATTTTATAAGGGGTGGTTAGGATTGCAAACCAGCCTAGAAACTACTCACACTACAAGTTGAAATACAGTATATCTAAAATTCATAACAGAAAACAAGCTACTAACAAAATGAAGCACAAAGCAAACTGAAAAAATCTTTCATTCTTGCCCTCTGGATCAGGAGTTACATAAGACACATTAAAAGACATAAGTGTAAACCATGTCACAAATCATCCCACAAAATACAGAACCCACACTTCACAACCCCAGGTACGTAGATCCCAGCAATTACTGAATTACACAAACGATCTCATATTTGAGACACCATAGTAATGATATATCCATAGCCTATGTATGATCATTTGAGGTTCATGATTTAGGGACTGATTGTACTGACACCTTTCCTTCACTCATACATACATAAAAGAACCTACATGCTGCACACCACTACAACTAAAGTCTGCCATGTGAAGTCACTCCCAGCTATTTCCATCCACCTCCCTCCCATTCTCACATCCTAGTTTGCTAAAAACATGTTTCAAGGTCACCCCCCACACACTCCTTTCACTCAGTTGTCCAAGTTTTCTGCTTGAATTACTTAATTCTCCCATCATAGCTTCATCCTCAACCATAATCAGGAAAACTAGTGAAAATATTGAAAATAAGCAGTCTCCTTCAGCACAGAATGTCACACCAAGAGCTGCAAGATGATTAATTTGGTAGTTTATGACACATCAGTAGGTTCTCATGAGCCTAGTTATGATAATGGCTCTTGTGTTTGAAAATCCCTGGCTTAGTGGGTAAACACTACAGGTAGTTAAACCCTCTTTCCTAACGTACAGTAACTGATAGCATCAATGTGCAATTGCACTTGTAACACTGGCACTCACCAAACCATAATACTTACCCTCTTTCCTTTTTGCGAATGCTTGATTGAACATCTCTCAGCCCATTCCGTACGTACGTCTTTTCATTTAAAGCCAAACCTGCAATAACCATGCAAATGGTGTACAGAATTTCATAGGAAGCTCTTCTATGTTACAACACTGCTTTGCGCTCGGAAAGGCGGGTATCGTGTCGGAGAAATATAATGACTGCATTTTCAAAGTGTGTCTGAAACTCTGAATGGAACCAGTGATACCAAAACTTTGACACCTACCTACCTAGCCACCTACACACTACATTACATGGTGTCATAACCCAGTCCACTACAATCCTCACTGCCGTGAAAATTTCAGTCTCCCACTTGTAAGAATTAACTGACTATCTTTACCACAAAATTTAATACAAGCATATCCATGTCTGGACATCGACGAGTTACCTGCTTTAATTAATTTTCGGATTTTCTTCGTTACTTTCGACGATGCCATGGGTTGTGCTATAGGACTGACATAAACGATTTCTTCTTCATTTGCGTTCTTATCTGAGAACCCGGCTACGGCTTCACTTTTATCCTGATCAACTGTTACTTCACCAGACTTACGGTCTTTCTTCGACTTCTTCATGTTTTGTTCTCCACGTGCTCGACTGTAACATAAACATACACAACTCGTTACCAAACACATAGACAGCACCACCAACTGTAGGAACTTGAATTTCCGCTTTAATGATTCAACAACTGTGATTCTGTTACGAACTGGCATAGACCACTGATGAGATGAGACAACTATTCGAGGTCTGGGTAGTTGCTAACCACTCTGAATGTTTCGGGTATTAATCCGTGTATTCAACGCATCGTCGAGTGCACAGATCATCAAGGTCGAGTGGATTGGGAAGCATGGATGAGAGTTGGAATGTGTTGCATAATGCGTAGGACGAGTTTAGGGCGAGGTGTAGTCGTACGTAGTGAGCGGCAGCAACATAGCGGCATTGTTGGCATTTGCCCAAAAGTGAGGAATCGCTCATGAATTAAAGTATGAATTTGATGCTTTGCGATACTGCGACTCCGTAAAATAATGAATTAAATTATGTTCCCCCATCATAAATAATGATGTCTTTGGGGTTGGTGCTGTGCAAGAAATGAATATACCATTTTTGACAATCAAACTTTAACTTTCATATCAAGCAAAACGATAGAACCTTACAACGTTGCAGAAGGAAAGCACCTTATTGGGAATACATTTGAAACTATATTTCTGCAACCCACGGGATGAGACTGCCACTCCTTCCAAGTACTTTTAATTGCTCTGTATAGCAACAACAGTAGAAAGCTTTAATTCATACAAAGATGATGCAAATCGAATCAGTATACTCAGCCTTCTCACATAATATGTTATACTACACTGTTTGAAAATTCAGACAGAGGTATTGTCATGAATTTTATTACCAAAGAAGTATCCGAAAAGATATCAATGAATTGGCACTCTGGCCACAGTGAGGGTACAAGCTATTATTTCAGGGTCAAATACATTCCTCATTCAGTCAGATGTTTATATTTCTAAGACTTCTGAGAATTAAAATCACTTAAAAATGGTATTTCATGTCTTCACAATTCACACAATACTTCTCTCAGTAAAGTGTTATAAACCAGGAAATATGTCTAAATTTGTATTTTCCACTTAACTCTGCCACAGTTGAACTTCCCTATAAAAACAATTTTAATTTGCCATCAACTTGAAAAATATTATTAACACATTCTTGCAATGCGATATTAGCAGCACGTGGCTCATTAAATGCATCACTTATATTTTAAAGTTGCTCATACTGAAATCAGTCATAAACATATGTGCACTATTATGCCTTTCCTCGGGTAATTACTGGCACAGTTAATTTCTCAGTTCCAAAACATGCATAAAAGTTTCCCCCCCATCTTGAATCACATTAAAAGTCAACAGTTGTGTTCAGCACCCAGCTATTACAACATCTTGCAGACATGCTTGACTTTATGGGTCTGGTTATTCCATTGCTTCTGGCTCACACAAGCTGATTGCTGGATTTCTCTTCAGGAATCCATTCAGCCAGTCCATTAGAGTGAGCCTTTATTTATTTATTTTTTTTTAAGGTATTTTGGAAACTGTTTCTTTCTGCTATTCAGACACTGGTCACCAGAGCTACTAACCACGCCTACTGTATTGTTTCCTGTCTTCTTTTCGAAGACTACAAGTAATCATCAGCAGACCCCCACAAATCTGTTTGAAGCCAGAGGAGTGCTGCTAACACCCACATAGAGTCCAGTGATCACAGTCTCTTTCATGTCTTGGCAGGAATTACTTTGCAATGGCAAATTGATGTTAGTGGTGGGAATCATTTGAATCCACAGCCTGGTTGTCCAAAGTAGACCTGTTCAACTAGGTTCTAAAGTGTGACTAAATTTCATTAATGAAAGTAATTAATTACTAGTCACTAATTAAACCATGTAGTATACAGGCTAATGTTCATGTACAATAAATTGTGTGTAATGCCTGATAATCAAATAAATAGTTTTATACAAAACATGAAAATTGCAGAAGGCCAGAAGTTTGACATAGATGAAACTGGTCAATAAATAAAATGTAATAAATAACTAAGTCAAGGTTTCCTCTCTCTGACTGAGGAGAATGGCACCAGTAGTAAAGCTTCTGACTTGTATTTGGGCCAGGGCTGTCATCAAGCCAAGGTGGTATGGAGCAGGACACCATGCTTCTTCTGACTGCCATGACATCCATCATCTTGGCACTTTTTATGAAGACAGTGAGGTCACACACAGCACAGCCTACAGGTAAGGAGCAGTGTGTGCTACTGCTCTTGAAGTATGAGTATGTTACAGAGCCCCACTCAAAACTTTAAAGGCAAATACGAAGCAAAACTGTAACATCTAGTACACAAGTCTCTTACATATATTGTTACAAATGACAAGATATAAAAGTGAAGAATGCATAATCACACTAGATACTGGGGCAAGGTCAACAAAATAAATTATTTTTCAACATGTATTATTATCAAATCAATTTAAACCACAGACGAGTTGTTCATTAAATATGAATAATGCAGAGACAATATGTTAAAAGTTTCTTTAATAGACTTACATTGGTTTTACATTTTTTAAGCCTTTATCATACCAAAAATTAACCAGATTATGAATATATTTTTCAGTTCATTCTGTACAGAAAACACTCTCCATCTCAATTATCCATTAATGCTGTATACGAAAATTCGCTCCTGTACAAAGATCCATAAAATATCACACAAATACTCTGTGGGCAGTTTGTATTGGTGGCACACAAAGCAACTGCCATGTCTTAAAGAGTTATGTTCCCTACAGCAATCAGAAACCATAACACCATATACACTCCTGTGCTCACCTGTGAGGTAACATTCCACAGCTTTTGATGTGAAATAATATTTGACATCTACAAAGCTACCAGAGTTTAATCATTCCATTGTTAAAAGAGTCTAACACACATTTATTGCAGAGAGAAAATAATAACTGAAAGGAAAATTTAAAATTATTTTTACTGAATGTTTCACACATTATGGGGAATGTAAGAACTTTGTGAGTCCAATTTCTGGTCTTTGTTTGAAGCCTCATTTAAATCTTTTTCTGGAACGATCTGTTGTTTGCTGACTTTTATGCTGTCTCTTCTCTCCATGGTGAGTATTATGGCTTCCCACCTCTTTACTTACATCACTGTTCTGCCTGTACTCTTCATATCTGGATAAATCTGTAACACAGAGTAAAACACATTATTCACAAATGTTTTGAAAGAAAAACATTGTTACAGTGTAGAACTCACTGGTATGACTGTGTACCATCAGCAGGAAAGGCAGAATGCAATCAAGGATCCAGTTAGATTGTTTCTGTAACATGTTGAGGAATTCCTTGCAGCACTTGTGCTGTTCTGGCTCAAATCAAAGAGAAAATGACTATGAAAGAATCAGTTCACAAGGACACATGCCAACACACACACATACATTAATCTACTTATCCAATTACAGCTGTGTACACTGTAAAGTTAACCACGGTTCTGAATTTTGATATATGGATTTGCAGCTTAGAATTGAAGCATCTTGCTTTCCTGGATTATGGGAATAAATCATTAAATCACCATTGGGATTCTGCTGAACCTGGTCTATATTGCCACTTTTATAATTCCAGAATCAAAAATATTTCATACATTACTGAAAAATACCTTGACTACATATTTCATGCACACTGATCTGCAAAGAAGCAAGTGAGAGGGGAGATACTGGAACAGTGAAACACACATTTCTGTACCTAATAACAGATGTAATATTACAGTATAAGACATATACATGACTAGTGGCAAATGCATGACTGATGTGAACACTGCCAGTGCTGTGAATTTCAGCATTGTGACAATGAAACTGCTGTTTCTTCATCAATGCTTCAAGTACTTCATCACTTGGCTTCACTTCCATACCCTTCTATGAATTCTGATGATGCCTCGTAAAATCTAAGAAGTTCTATCGACCTAAGCTGCTTGGAGTTGGAACAGTTCAGTCAGTACAGTGATTACACTATGGACTGGAATGAGAAATCAGAGTTCAATTCCTGAAAGGTCAAGATATTTTTATTCCACAAAAGCCAACAGAATAGCTCTGAGGCCCATCCACTCTCCTATTCAATTGGTTTTAAGTGGTAAAATGGCCAGGGCATGAAAATTACTGCTCAACTCCACATAGTGCTAAGGTTTATAATGCATAAAGCCATACCTCCATTCCCCCTATACCATCACGGCATAGTCCTTAACTAAGCACAGGGACTCTATACTGGTACCTGAGCTATCCACCTGCATATCCTTATCTAACAGGGGTATAAAAGTCTAGAGCAAAGTAGGTCCTTCTATCAGTGAACTGGTTGGGTAAAATGCTTCAGTAGACTGCAGGATATGCAGAAGGAGCACAGTTATTTTTATATACTGGCTTCACTTTCTGAGTTATTTTTAGCTTACCATAATGTAACGCAAAATAAAATTTTCTTTCATCAAATAATAAATCTGGGAGCACAACCCGAGTAAGATTGGGATGGTTTGACAATCTGAGAATCCCATGTATTTTGTTTTGTGTTTCTGACCATTCTAACCAGACTCCTGGCAGTGTCACTTCATTAGATGGATTAAAAGTAACAACTATATGCCACAAACTATCATGAAATGGCATTACCCAAATGCTGTCACCAATTCATGGAACTACACCTTCAAATGATCCTCTTGTGCATTTTTATATGCAATTCAGAACAGTCTATGAAATATCAGAAATAATGTAACCATGCTCTAGCATGTAACATACAATACTCACTCAGAACACGCGAATTCTTATTGTACTCCTCCTCCGTTACCAACTCAAAAGCATTTTCATTAATAGTCACAGATGATGATCGAAACGACAAGCGTACTATAACCCTTCCTGAATCCTCATTAAAGCCTTCAATCTAGAAATGAACATTTATTCTTGTTATTATATGAAACACTTTAATTAATAATACTGGGAGAATTATGAAAAAGTTGCCTTCAAATTGTATACTTTCTATGGCTCATAATTACAAACAAAATTAACAAACTAACAACTAAATTCAAATTATTTGCCAAATTAATAATCAGATCAGTAATTAGGTCTTGGTCCAAACAAGATACCAAGATATGCTAAGCTGACCTGACCTGACATAACAGAATCCAATCAAGACAAACCTAACCATGAGTTAAGGAAAATACACTCAGAAACCAGTGTAGTGGGGCACCTGAACAGTATTCTGCATTTCAACATTCCAGTCTATGACTCCCGACCACCCAGGCAAAAGTACGCAGTAATAGGGATTCTCATGGTCTCCCTGGAATTTCCTGATAATCTTCACACCACACAACCACATCATCCATGCAGAACACTGTCCATTCCCTCCAAGGTATTGATTAAAATGAGCTGTAATATTCACTAGAAGAACCGCATTTCAGGTGAAATGTACTGAAAACCCTCTGATCACCTATCACATATGATACTTGGTGCAATCAGGACTGTAATGCTGCAGACTTGAAGTCTTACAGCAACTAAAAATGATAAAATCTTCTCAGCTGATCTGTTCCATCAGTTTGGAGATGACATCAAATGCTTGAGAGACCAGTTGTGTTTCCAGCAAGAAGCAATGGTGTATTGGGGAAAAATAGTGCAGGATGACGCACATGTCCAAATATGCAACCATCACTGAGACCCCACTTCCACAGACAATCTAAACATAGGCAGTAAACAGAGTCATCTGTAAACTAGTTTTGGCATCATACAGCATATTCTCCCATAACCTAAAAAGCTGAGTTACAGTGGCCTATCAGGCACTAACATATCTGCAAGATGCTACTACAATCTGTCATCTGAAGCACAGTAACCCATCCTATTCTTGTGCTGTCCACCTGTTGCCTTTCCTCTTCCTAGCCAGTCCTGCCCAATTTGGATAATGTTTCACATCTGTGCTTTTAACATTCCTTTCTTGAGCATGTTGAAGAGCAAGAGCCAACCATCTTAGCATCTAACAATTATCTGTATTTAAATAATAATTATTATTATTATTCATAAGGGTGTACACATACCTCACTGCTTTAGGTTGCTCAAAATTTATCCTCTGGCCTGTCCTTTTATTTTTCTCTGCTACACAGACTAGTCTACAGGAGAGGAGACCACAACAAATAGTAGGCTGCAGCCATGGTTGGACTGGAGGGTAGATCAATTAGCATTCAAACAGTACACAAATTTGATAAGGTACGAAGATCCAGATGATGGAAGTGTAGCATCTTGCAGACACCATGCCTGTTATGTCACCCTGACTCAAATGCCGTGGCTTGGCAGGAGGCACACCTGTACGACGCAGAGATCAGTTTACATTTGACTTGCTCCTGCCCTTAATAGGCCACTGACTCTGATGGCAGGGCCACAGTGATGAATATACACAAAGGGTCCTCATTTTATTTGTCATTTAGCAATCAATTTATACTTGTGGGGCATGTAAAAGGACCAAGTGTGGTGTAATAAGCCATACTCTGAAGACAACCTTGTTTGAAGGGGAAAGGGGGCCTTCAGTACGGAGTGTCTTCAATTTCACTCACAGAACTCTGCAATAAAATGAATATGTCTGTGAGCTAAAGAAAACCATTTCCAGGACCTTCTTTATTTACAGCGAGCAAAAAGATTATTATATTCATTGTAATACACTGACTGAAAGTTATCCAGTCTTTAAAAATGTGTATAAATCAAATAACTGCAATAAATTGCATTAAGAATGTGTAACATCAAATATTTGATGATGCAGTTGGTTGGCCAAGATTTTTATCATACAACTTCATTGACAGGGTGTTATAGTATCATATACTTACATTTGTAACAATATTTATGCTTCTGACAGCCTGCTTTTAATATACAGGGTGTCCCAGGAGGAATGTGCCAGACTTCTGGAGGGTGTTCCTTATGTTAAAGTATACTGATATAACCCAAAACATCTATGTCCAAAGTTGAATAGTTACGGAGATAATGGCCAGAGAAGTTTGAAACTTTGACAGCTGTTACACACTTATTGATTACCAAATACATATTAAAACTGGCAGGAATATGTGGTTGCTGTAATGTTAATATCTGTAAATAACATGTAATTAATGTATGAGTGACATAAAGCCATTAAATTGAACTACATAAATACTCTCATTAACGCAGTGGTCGTTCTTAGGGCTCCAAGCACTATACATGGTGCTTCCGACTCATGTTCAAGCAACTAACAGTCGCGCAGGCACGATTAACACTGCATTCCACTCTCAAGGTCATCAACGTTGTCGCGCAACACATCAGCTGTGCAGGTTGCAGTATTTGGAACCGCAAGAAGCCCCCACTTTTCTCAGGCCATTATCTCCATAACCGTTCAATTATGGATATAGGTGTTTTGGGTTATATCGATATACCTTAACA
>Ga0136643_10005579_pt1 | contig 17783 bp, 15 predicted proteins | sample TergutLab28metaG_FD_96883 | JGI IMG/M metagenome (GOLD analysis project Ga0136643, IMG submission 96883) | Labiotermes labralis P1 segment gut microbial communities from Petit-Saut dam, French Guiana - Lab288 P1 (version 3) (version 3) | ecosystem: Host-associated > Arthropoda: Insects >...
ACCCCACTCGCCCCGCTGCAGGTTCTGGTCGCCTTATGTAGTTATTCGTGAATGTTCCCAGGGATTTATTGTACCGCTGAGGTTGTTGTGAAATGGGTTACATCAGGCGGTGAGGTCATTGCCCCGGACTCGGGGTAGCACCGAACATCTCTGGTCCGTTTATCGATTTTGCTTAAGCCCTTAGCAGATTTGAGGGGTGGAAAGGGAGAGATGAAAATACGCGTGTGAGAGATAACCCGAGTGTTATTTGAGGAGCTGGCGGGATGCTGGCGACCTGTTTCGCATTTGGGAGATTCTGGGTTCGTTTCTCGGCTCGGAAACCAGCAAACCTTATAGTACGCTAGTAAATCGCGACAGTATCGCAGTGAAGGCCCTGACCGCCACCTTCCTCAGCCCTTCCAGTTCATATTATGCGCTCTACTTGTGCAGCCGAGCTGCTGACTGCATTGCTGAACTACCTCATACCCAACAACGTACATTTTATAATATACAAACCACTCACCCCCGCCTAGCGTCGAAGTTAAGAATGAGTGGAGATATGACTCCCCTCCCCCCCCCCCTCATATACCTTCATGGCATGCACGGAGACAACTATACTTATACTTGTTTTATAGAGTAAAATTCCGTGACTTTTTCACAACGAAATAGTGCATAATAGTTTTTGTTGGTTAAGACAACATGAGAACAGAATGCTGCTGCTGCTGCTGCTGCTGCTGGTGATGATGATGATTCTAAGAGAGGACACAAAAATTGACACGTATAAAAGCTTCGGCCTCCGTCGCCATCTTTTCGCCCATCTGTTTTACATAACCAGTCACTTCTCTAATTTGACATATTCCTGTCTTGAAGACGGAGGCTCATGTTTTATCCAACCCTTGGTACTGTACCACCAACGGGACTGCTCGGTGTCAGCCTGGAACACAACAGTGTGGCTCTACTGCCGAGCGACACCACATTTCGTGTGCGGAGCTTCGTACTGTGTAATGTTGGGTAATACAATCCAGTATGATGCTCTCCTCACATATGGAATGTGTGAGGAGAGCAAACCGAATTGTACTTTGTTTGAGCATGCTAAAGATCGCTTGAGAGACGCAGGAAACATGCTGGAGGTCACTTGAGAGACGCAGGAAACATGCTGGATATCACTTGAGAGACGCAGGACGCATGCTTGAGATCGCTTGAGAGACAGGAAACATGCTGCAAATCACTTGAGATGCGTAGGAAGCGTGTTCGAGATAACTCGAGAGAAGTGGGAATAGATTGGAGGGTGACATTGACACACATCGTCAAGAAATGTGCTGCAAGGTTGTGGACTGGGGATGCATCATGTGGCCCGTGGGTGGGTCTTGCGAAATAATTTGATTGATTATTCAAGAAACGTTTTGTGTATGGAATGATATCTGTATGTAAAAGTTATCGATAAGTATTGTCTATTATGATGATGATTATTATTATTATGATGATGATAAGAGACAACCAGTGAACATATATGAAGGAGCAGTTGATTCTTCAGGACGTTAGGAGTTTTATAACAGAGCGGCATCACTCCCCAGATGACTGTCATTTCGACTTTAATTTGTGTTTTTTGTTTCCAAAGTTGTGTATCCTTGTTGCCCATTTTAACACGGTCAAAATTTAGGTTAGGGACACCAACACATCAAACGAATTTAAGATTATTTTCCGCTGTCGCATACAGCGCTGCTAGATAGCATAATTTTAAACGGACATATTTGCACGAGCGTGCGCTGCTATTGGACAGGCATGGCGAATAGCCGTGCATTTTCCACGCACCAGCAGTAGCGAACGGCAGCGCCGCTCGTGGTAACAGTCTGTGATAGTAGAGCTGCTGCAAACCGCCTGTGGAAGAGCAGCGTAATACTGAGGTGGGTGCTGCACAGTCCATGACACTGTTCAGCTGTGTTGACAGTGGTTTGTCTGCTGCATGATTGTGCGTGCGGTTCGTCTGCCTCTCGCTGGTTTGCGTCACGAACTGATGTTCCGTGCAGCGTGACATTTCGGGAATGTATGTACATGTGTTTATGGTTAGTCTAATCATGCTGTCGGCGGCCCAGTTTACGTCACGTCGAATGCTACGATGACTCGGACTTGGACTGAAGTTGTCTGGACGGAACGTGGAAGGCCGATGGTCACCACGAAGAACGTAAGTCACGGTTGCCGTCCGGTCCGAGATTTCCAGCGAAGGGGCCTTGCTAAGTTGTCTAACGGACGTTCTACAACCTTGAACAAAGTTGCGTTAATGTTGCTGCCATGGCACGTTGCCGCTGTTTTGCGCCCACGGTTTGTCGTGCCACTGCGATTTAGTGCGGCTTCTTTCAATATCCAGTATCCTGTCTTTTTATTTAAGGTCACCCAGTAGCTGCTTACGTCTTCTTCCTTATCTTCCCATCGCTTCTATCATTTTTACTTCAGTAACGTGTTTCAGAAGGCAGTTCCTACGCAAGATGTTACCAATCCAGTTAGACGTCCTGTTTATTGTGTATAGGATATTCCTCTTCTTTTGTCTATTCATTTCTCACACGATCGGTCCAAATGATCTTCTCCAGCACCACATTTCATAACTCTCCAGACATTTCTGATCCACTTTCGCAGTGTCCAAGTTTCAGCACCATACAAAGCTATGCTCCAAATGTAGCAGTTTATTAATTTCTTCCTTAAATTTTAGTTCAATTTGCTGGTGAAAACTCTTCAAGTTGAATGATGCTTCTGCCATGGCCATCTTGGATTTATTTCACGGTTACATCTTGCATTGTTTGCTGTCAGTGACAACTTATGCTACCCAAATAACTGTAATATTCCACATTCTCTGGCTGTTCTGATCTATCATAACCTATACTGGGGATGGTTGCCTTGAGGTTCCCATCGCCTTAATGTTTTCCACATTCATTTCCATTCCATAACATGTACAAATTTCAATTAATCCATCAGTCATGCCCTGTAGCACTTTTTCTTTCTTGGCCGGTAGAACAAGATAATTTGCATGCACTACTTGTTTTCTCAGAAGAAGTGGGCTTAAATAAAAAAAAAACATAAAAAATTACATTCCCATTAGAAATAATGGACCTTGAAGAGATTAGGGGCAACCATACCAATGACTTCCTGTTATGTGCTCCAGATGTACGTTTTGTTCTTTTATTATTAATGCGTTACTGCTTTTAATATAGAAAGAAACAATTAATATTAATTTTAGGCTATGTAAATTGAAAGGGTTTTGTAAACAACTTGCATGCACTTGTCACGGATGGTACGTGTTCTGTATCGTAACTCACGGATGGTTCTTGTTCTTTATCGTCATTGTCACGGATGATTCTTGTTCTATATCGTCACTGTCACGGATAGTACGTGTTCTATATCGTCACGGATGATTCTTGTTCTATATCGTCACTGTTACGGATAGTACGTGTCCTATATCATCACTGTCACGGATAGTACGTGTTCTATGTCGTCACTGTCACGGATAGTACTGTTCTGTATCGTCAGTGCCACGGATAGTACGTGTTCTATATCGTCAAGGATGACTCTTGTTCTATATCGTCACCGTTACGGATAGTACGTGTTCTGCTTCGTCACTGTCACGAATAGTACGTGTTCTAATCATCACGGTTACGGATAGTACGTGTTCTACTTCGTCACTGTCACGGATAGTACGTGTTCTATATCGTCAAGGATGACTCTTGTTCTATATCGTCACCGTTACGGATAGTACGTGTTCTGCTTCGTCACTGTCACGGTTAGTACGTGTTCTAATCGTCACGGTTACGGATAGTACGTGTTCTACTTCGTCACTGTCACGGATAGTACGTGTTCTATATCATCACGGATGATTCTTGTTCTATATCGTCACTGTCACGGATAGTACGTGTTCTGTATTGTCAGTGTCACGAATGAATAAAACCACACTCATTCACAGGTTTGACCAACACAGTTACTGTAGCAGCCACGGACCACACACATCGCTGCCCTTAGGTTTAGTGCTGCGATTATTCGTCGTCATGTCAGATTTTTTTCTTCTTCAGCTGGGTGTCTCATCTGTACGTTTGTAGGTAGAACACAAAGACTCCTAAATAAAGGCAAGCAAGCAAACAAACAAACAAACCACATGGTCGTTATATCGAAAATAAGAGAACGCAAATTAAGAAGTTTTGTATATTGGCAAGGGGTAATAAAAACGTAGAACAACATGTAGGTCTACGTGGTTACTTAAGTTCGCAGGGTCAATAATTTTGTGGCTGGAAAATTTAAATTGTGAAGATACAACGTGACTCTCTTACGAGCTACCTTGAAATTCCATGTGCTTGTTATGACGTCATTACTGGACACGCACGCACAGTCCGCGACACTATTCTAACGTTCATGTACGTTCAGTCGAGAGGCCTTAACTAATACATCAGGAAATTGCTTTAACATGGCTTTGCTCGTGTTCCAACAGCAGTTCCCATGTAGCTGCTGGACTGACGACTTACACTGGAAAAAAATGCAGCTATAAACCTTGTTATTGTTACAGCCATTGTTCGGCCCTTTGTAACCGTGCGTCCGCTCAATTTAGCGTACGGCAGCAGTGTGTGACGTTCCTTCGATTGTCAAACTAAGCGTGTACCCTCTGCTGTCTGCAGGTGGAGGCCAAATATTGTCCGCAACGTTGGCACCTCCCCACAAAAGTGGCAGCAAGTTCCCTGAAATCTGTCTATCGAACTAAACACGTGCTCATGTGTTTGACACTGCGTAGCACGATGTCTGCAGTTCTTCAGCGAATATCCAGTTTCCAGATGTTTCTTGTCCAGAGCAGCTTAGTGTATTTAGATGTCATGTGGTGTCGACGATCTACACTAAAAGTTACTGCCCGATAATGTTTGGTTCGTGTCAGTAATAATATGGCTCTGCTGTGCGTAAAGACATGTTACTGCTTCTCTGTACAGAAATCACATCGGAGTGTATGAATTGCTTTGAATGCTCAGCGTACAATTTTTTTTTCCTACAATAAACTGTACGTCAGTTCATGATGTTAAAATTTTGTGCAAATTTCCTAAAGTAGTTTGAAGACTTTGATTGTATGTAAAAGAAACTACAAGATGACCGAAGGCGTAAAGGAACAATTGAAGAAAATTTGGGTTTTACTAATGCAGTAAATAAGATAGAAAATTAAAAATTAAATTAGACCTACACGTGGAGATAATATATGACGCCTATAACAATAAAGCCCACTGTTATAGATCTCAGGGAAGGTGAGAAGTGGCAAGAACTGGGATTGATATCCGATCAGTTCTTAGTCTCGGAACAAGCCGTGATCGACAGATCCTTAATTTGAAAGGAAAAGAAAGTTTCCGTCGAGATTTTTCATAACACGGACGGAATTTGAACCGGGCACCCCCCTCCCCAGGATATAGAAGTAAAGTCGCTCCGTTTTTGCTGCCTGCCAGATGCTTCTTAATGGCATTTAGCTGTACGTTTGAATGTCCGTCAGTCACACTAATAGACCCCCCCACACACCTTCTCGCATGCTTTCTTTTGTTGCTGCGTGAAGTTCAGAAGTTGTCACAGTGTTGCAACCCGCAATACGTAATGTAGACTGGATGTTCCATTCATCCAGTTGTCAGTTGCCATCCAGCTATGATGGATCGTGTTCAGACTTTTAAAGTATTGGCATGTTGATGGCTTTTTTTATTGGGAAGACTGCGATATGGTTTATATCTGCATGGAAACTTGAAGCTTAAGGTTATGTGGAACCTGAAGTTATTGGTAGGCCAAGAAGTCTGCAGGAGCTTTCCCTTCAGAGTTGCACATGACAGAAGGCTGGCTGTCAGAGCGACAAAATCTGGGCATGGGCAGACGTGCGGTGTTTGACTGCTTAGTAAGATTCGAATGTCTTTTGGTGACTTCTGGTTAACTGCGCCCGGGCATGTTGGAACAGTGTCAACGCGTCTGCTGTGTAAGAAGGTATTAACGTATTTCAGAATTGTGTGGCAACTGCTGGCACTGGGTAGCAACATCGTCGCACCTGCTCTCAGATTCGCACGGAGACTGTGACAGTATCAACTAAAATGTCGGTCTTCCCTGAACGCATTTGCAACTGTCCAGCGCCTGAGTTATGCTGCAGACACACCATGCTGCCGTCTGTCGGTGTTCACTGGTGACAGTGACCGCAACTGCAATCCGTTGGCGGGCACGGCTGTCCAACGACCGGTCGCGCGCAGATTTCCATTTCGAGAAAAGGTAAGAGGCAAAATGATGGGATTTATAGGAGCAACAAGTTTTGCGGCGACAGGAAATATAAATTAAAATAGTGGCCCTTACTTATTTTCCTTAAAAAAATCCGTTCTCCGTTTAAAATAAACGCAGGGGATGGGATGGTACAACAGAAGGAACAGAAAGGTGGTGAACCTGTGTTTGGCTGTATGGTACAGCAAGATGGTAAGCTTGTGTTTGGCTGTATGGTACGGCAAGATGGTGAGCGTGTGTTTGGCTGTATGGAACAGCAAGGTGGTGAGCCTCTGTTTGGCTGTAAACACCTGCTCTTTTAAAATTTAGGTGAGCCTTTAGATCTTTTACCACCTGAGGTTCTCATGAACGTATCAAAATTGCTGTATTTGAGGAGGTGATACCCTGTGGTTTGGTAGGTGACTAGCACCAACTCCGTGGAGGAACCTCCTGCGCCATTCTATGGGCAGAAGCTTTGTAACGACGACAGTTGATGCACCGTTACAAAAAACTGAATATAGGCAACGTCGAAGTGTTAGACATACAGGGCCGGCAGGAACCATCACCAAATGACCGCTGTGCTCCAGAGGACAGGAAGACGCCCCATTGACCTCTTGCGCTGACAGCATGACACGGCTTGTCGTCCAGCCCTCACACTGCCAATTCGTGGACCAATATTATCAGATAATGCGTATTTGTTCTACCAACAGGGATACTGGTTTAATTGTAAATACGCAACACAAAACTGAAAGCGGCTGTGATTGTCTCTGTGGATGTGTCATTTAGAAATACGTGTCAATTGCATTAATTAGGCACACCGAACGCAATCAATGGCAGACAGCTTCGCTTCAGTCTCGCACTTCGCCAGTGCAGTTGCATTCAGTTCAACACTGACTTCCATTTGATTACTCAACGGATGCAGTGCACAACAGTGGACCGATGTAAGCCACAGCAAGATGTGCGAATTGTCAAATTTTCTCTCTGAAATTTCGACGGACGTTTCACCAGTTCTGACGATATTCACAACACAGCGTTGTACCTAAATACTACTAAACGGTGCTAAGTGGTCAGATTCACACTGTGGCAACTTTACCCAAGGGCAAAGAACGCCGATACTCATACGTGCAGAACTAATTTTGATACTCTGGAGATCAGAAATTCTCCTCCCCTACGCAAGTGGACCACCTTTCCCCACCTCTTCCAGTTACTGTTCTAACTGAGCTACCCTATTTTGAGTTACCAACCTAAGCTGTAACCCTCTGCGGCCCCTTTGTTGGGCAGTCCACCGGAAGGGACGCCTTAGCCCTACCTATTTCCGCACTCGGGGCGTCTACCCTGCATTCTGGATACGCAAATTGCAATACGGCACTGATTTGTTGCTCCGATGCTGTTCGTTGTGAAATTTTGTGTTGCATGGCATGCGTGGGAATTGATAGTTTGAATTGGAAACCTTTCTAACAAAATACGAGTACACGCATGTGGAGGGACATGAAGCCGTGTAGTTTGGTGTAATGCAACAAAGCTTCTAAGGAACGTGACCAGCTGCACGGCCTTTATCCTATTGGACAGTAATTGTCATCCTTACAGCCGTGACAGCAGGCCTGTGCATTCTGACGCACTGCTGGCATTGCAACATGCAGGCCACAATGTACGCACAAGACAGACCATCTAAGTGTGCGTATGAAACAGGTGGTCGATTTTCGTGACAACTTGTGATCGTAATGGAATTGGAAGCCAATCGACCTAATTGTTAGGCATTCCTTACGTCTAACCCTCATCCTGAAAACATAATGCGGATGTCGTTTTTCTTTGAACAGGTTTTGTACGTCAAACTACTAACTTGATGGAGCAGAGTCCTTTCAGTAAGCTAGTAGTTTCTCACCTAGTCGAGAACATTTCCGCACGTGTTTGAACCCGAAGGTTCATTACCGCTGTCACAACAGCCCGCCACTTGTCTCTCAGTCACCTCAATCAAATCCACGCCCCCCCCCCGGCCCATCCTATTTCTTGAAGATCCATTTTTTAGTTCTTCCCACCCTCTATCCCTAGGTCTTCCAAACGCTTTTTTCCTTCAGGCTTCCCCACTAAAACCCTGTATGCGTTTGTCTTTACCCCATACACGCAACATGCTCCGCCCACCCTATTGTCCGAACAATGTCTAGTGTAAGGAAGTTACTCAGTGCGCAGCTGTTCAGTCTTTGTTAGTTGCTCCCCCTTGGAGCCACAATCAGTAGATTTAGCAGCGTTAAAAGGAAGATGCACTTCTTGTAGAAGAGCTTCGCAGGGTGAAGTAGTCGTGAAGGGTGGAGGTTTGGCACGCTATACCAGACTTCATCCTGTTTGAACTGAACGTGTGGGTTAAATTCAGGAAGAAAATTTTAGTTTTGTTTCTGAATTTACCTTCAAAATGTCGATGAGTGGTTACGAACTGGCTGGCCGGGTGCTGTGCATTGCCAGGAGCAGGACAGACGGCAGGGCTATGTTATGGCGCATTGTGATGCTGTAATACCGGTTTGAGAAACATTATATTTCGTTTAGAAGGTTTTGACAATGAAATCGCCGTCCTGCACTGCGGGGTTCAGAGGATGTCCTTGCTAGTCTTCCATACCCTTTGCTGCTCGGGTTTGTGCCTTTATGGAGCAGTACAGCGCTGCAGTGGTTAATACATTTTGAGTGTCAGAGGTAGAGCTGGTCGAGATCGGCTTAGTTCTGGTGAAGTGTGTGTGGTTGGAGCAAATAGCTGTCACGCCACGTGGTCAGTATTTCAGAACGTGAACAGGCAGACTTCACACCTATTGGAGACCAAACGGTGTATGTTGCAGTTGTTGGGGTTTTATCGTACTTTTAGCTAATTGTTATCGTTGGTTTTTCTATTTGTTATATTAGATTTATCGACTTGTGTCTCCGTATCCTGGCGCTCAATTTCATTGTAACTGCGGTTGTAGTTCACTGTGTTTTATGTGTTGACTTTTTGGCCTGAGGATCCATAGACGTCCTTGAGGATTGTATCTGACGTTCTTGAGGATTGTATCTGGCGTCCTTAGCTTTCATCATCGTGGTATCTGCGTTTACTCACGAGCAGCGAGTGAGAGAAATAAATCATAACGTCTCCCTTGATAGTTGGCTGCCACTATGTGGGCCTTGGTATTGAGAGGGGCGAAGCATACCATTTATTATTCTTTTAATAGGAACATGGAGTTTACAGTCATAGATTAAACTGTCGAATAAACGGTTATATACGGTGTCACTGCTGTTGACAAGACTAATTTTAGTCGTTGGGCTCCACGAATTGCAGGTTTTGAGAAAGGCCGAGTGAAGCTCAGTCACGCTGGTCAACAGCACCAAGTGCAGACGCGGTGATTTTGGTAGACATTGCTCCAAATGGTCAGACCATCAACTCATATGTGCATTGAAATTCTTGTTTCACTGTACATCACCGGGCCAATCTGTATGTGGGATTTGTGGTGAATGATGTGGCACTCTCATATAATTCCACCAGTGCGCCGTACTTACCTTTATCTTAGTACTGCTGTTATATGAAGAGCAAGCAGTCGATAGCCTTGGGCCGTCGGAAAGCAACGCTCTTCCTGAAAGCCGAAATAAAAGTGTTTTCACATTTTTACCGGCTTCATATATTTAATTAGCATACAAGCGAAATGCCTTTAGCCGAAGACAGGAGTACAGGTTGTTTCAAAATCTTGACTCTTTGTTTTACATGGTGACTGGTTTAACTTGCAAGGTATGATGATAGTGAAACGGAATTGATGAAGAGGCTGTTCTTACAGATGGGGTAGTGTGTGAATGCTTGTGCGGCAGGAGTGACTGAGTCGTAGGATAGAAGCCGAAAACGGTTTTGATTTGCTTGGTGAAATAATAAGTCAACACTGTTAGCGGAGTCCTTCTTCATGGATGTTACAATCTTTCTACTAGCCGCGTTGCAATCCACGCGAAATTTAAGCAGTTGGAATCGCTCGGACTCTAAAGCTTGGTGTCAATCTAACACACCAACCGGAGGCTCATTGCTGCATTTACTGTACGAATTCAGCCAACTCCCCCATACAGACACCCCATCCCCTCCTCTGTTAATATTATTTTCGAAAATAGGCCTACTGTCGTCACATCTGCGTCTAGTCTTACCAATCAGGCTTTTCAAAGAAAGTTTGTGTGAACTGTTACTTGTTCATGCCTGGTAGGGTACATGTCCCCTATCTTGCGCTGCTTGAGTGGATCACACGGACAATACTTGCGGAACAGCAGACAGTAAACCTCATCATTGGGTATATTCCGACGCGATATTTTGTTTTAAAAAAGCGTTGTATTGTTAGAGACATGAATACAGACAGCTGATGACAATACTGATAAGCCATTCTCGGTTGCATCCGAAATGAACGGACCCAAAGGCTTGTGCCCAACGCATCAGTTTTGAATAGAGTAACGTTATTTAACATAATGGCTGGTTAAACCAGAAAACTAATCCGTGACAACATGGGTGGTAAATTGGCTACTGTCCACGGATGCGAGACAATATCAGCAGAGTTCGCTTCATTACGTGCCCCAGCATCTCTAATTAGCTGGTCTCCCGCGGTGACGTCACGGACTAATTAACACGAAAGCAGTCAGCACCGCTTGGCAAGCACAATTTGCAGTTTTGAGAAAGTCTTGCAGAGTCGGGGTACCCACGTCCGCTGTGGCGTGGCGAGGATTAGCTTGGCGTAGCGGTCACTGTGTTTACCAGTTGCTTTAGCCATAAACGTTTCTGCATTTGGCAGTGAATATGTGCTTCTGACTGTACTGGTAACGTCAAACACAACATTACATGTATGTTACATCGCAACTATATGAACATGAGCCATGATCGGGCAGGAATATTGTCTTAAAACTGCTGTAAAATGAATTAGTGTTTTTCATGAATAAGCACAAAATGTTGAGACGAAACAACCTATATTTGTGTCTTTGGTGTTTTCTGAGTTCTTATATTTCACTGTCCAGTTGCTCATATGGTTAACTGCATTGCTGTTGTTCTCTAAAAGTGAACCGCTTTAATTGCCCTGTGAAGGTATCTACCTGTGTTGTGTTTTTGCTCGGTCATTTTTAGAGCGGTACACGCATACTGGGTTATGGAGCCCCCGAAGCACGTGGTAAACACGTGGACCCAGTTCTGCAACTGCTTCGCCTGTCAAGAGGAAGTCTTCATGTTTCGCCTTGTTGTGCTCGTCCATCTGCTACCGGTACGTGTTTGTGTCTCTTGCAGGCGAGTGACTGGCGTGTGTGAGGGTCTGGGGCAGGGGCTGTGGCTGGAGATGAGGTGCTGCTGTCTGCTTGGCTGCCTTGCTTCATGGAGCAGAGTCCTTGAGAAGCTGACCGGTTGTCAGCTAGTCAAGAAATTCCCCGCATTTTATGGAACACGAAGGTTCATTACCGCATTCACAAGTGCCCCGCCATCTGCCCCTATCCTGAGTCAGATCAATCCAGTCCATGTCTCCACATCCCACTTCCTAAAGCTCCATCTTAATATTATCCTCCCATCTAGGCTGGGTCTTCCAAATGGTCTCTTTCCCTCAGGTTTCCACACCAAAACCCTGTGTACACTTCTGCTCTCCCCCATACGTGCTACATGCCCCGCCCACCTCATTCTCCTCGATTTGATCACCCGAACAATTCTGGGTGCTGTCTGCATTATGTCTGATCTGTAGATAAGATAGGCAACGTGCGTTTACGTAACAGTGTGTCGCGTTCCCGTAACCATTTTTGCCGTGGAAAGGCAGCAGTGAGGTCCCTTTTATTGTTGTGCTACACATGTCGCTGGCAACAATATAAACCTTCAAATCGTTGCTAAGGACACGGAACATTGCTGTCTCTGCAGTATTGTTAACTTATCAAACATTTGCTCCCGCTTATCCCTGCTCGGTTAACTGAACAGCTTAATGCCGTTTGGCTCGAATAGATCGTTTTTACGCTCATTTTATGTGTCTGTCAATAGTGCTCTTGTCGGCAGTTAACTTTATTTCTGTAAACGCGAGGTGACGAGGCAAGTGCTCAGGGGAGGAAGCACCAGCGCACACAGCTCCAGCTGTTTTCTGTTCGTTTCAAAAACCTTGTCATGTAACTCGCAGGATTCTTCAGTAGCCTGCAAACAGTGGAGCGAAGTGGAGTTTGGTGCTTGGCGTCTTTTGCTTGGTTAAGTGTCCCGGCGGTTTGATAACGTCACGCAGCACCACATTGCGACAGACGCATCTTGCTGCCTCCGTGTCCAGGATCGAAATATCGAAAGGTGTCCGGTTTTATTCAAATTTATGCAGTTTGTGCATGTTTTGTTTTAAGACTCGCTGTCTGACTCTGTGCGTTGTCGGATTGTACTTGCGTGTGGAATGACTCTGAATAATGAATTGGAAAGGGTTTTGAAGGAAGCAGTAAGAGCCTGATTGGATCAGACGGACAGAAACCGCGACAATCCTCATTTGGGTTAGACGATGTGGAGGGCGAGTTCCGTCAGTGGCAACTTCCTACTGCCAGTAACCCTACACCAGACTGCTTCGTAAAATTAATGTATAAGTCAGAAACATTGCCGTCTACAAATCAGGCAAACTCTCAGCTGAACATTTAAACAGCAGAGGTGAGTTCAGCATGCATAGTAACATTCATTACCTTCTCCGCTTCATTAGCGGGAACATTGGACTGGACCATATCATTTCCTGGATTGGTGACCACTAACATTTCACATTACTTGTGGTATTTTACCATTCCGGATTATTACACTTTAAAGTTGTGCGTAATGCGTCCTGACCGATCACAATTTTTTTGTTTTGACCGACGCCATTCACAGTTTATAAATGGCATTTCACGAAATGCAGTACGAAATAATACGATGAAATGTACATATTTATCATGGGAATATTATTTATAAAGTTGAGATTATTTCCACAAAGTCCCCTTCATTTAAAGCACAATTTTTCCGTCTTTGGTGAGACGCTGTATGCCGGTCGCGTAAAACCCTTAGCTGAACCATCGGAGTTCATCACACACGCTGTGTCTCATCTTGTCGTCATCCGCAAAACGGCTTCTTCGGAGTGGTTCCTTCAGGGGCCCAAAAGGGTGGCAGTCGGAGGGTGCAAAATGGAGACTAGGGAGAACATTCCACCTCGCGGTCTGGCGTTATCATGCAGGATAAGGCCTTGATTCATCTTTCTGTTTGGTCGAACCCTTACAGTTCGTTGTTATAACTCCTGTAATGTCCGCACATGTCGCTGTGCAGTGACTGTGGCACCTCTGTTCAAGAATTACATAAACAGGACTCCTGCACTGTCCCACAAGACGCCAGCCATCGCTTTAACCGCACAAGGCCGCACTTTTGAATTTGTTCTTACCTAGCGACGACTGATTGCATTGATTACATTGATGTCTTTTCGTCAGTGGGTCGTAACGATGAACCCAGGTTTCATCGTTGACATTAAATCATCTCCGTCTCTCTCAGTTCCGCAAAGATGTTTTTCGGGCTGCCTTCCGTTCGACGGTGAACATTTTCAGCACGCGCCTTGCGCAAAATTCCTGTAGCCCAGTTCTCTGATGACGGCCATAACCGCCAGTTTTCCAGTCCGTACTGCGGCGCACAGTTCACTTGTGCTGCGGCCCTCATTTAGAATCAGCGCATCAACCTTGTCTTTGGTCTCCGTCGTCGCTGCCGTGGGGCCTGTTACCGATGTCCCCTTGGCCGCTCCTAAAACGACGGACTCAGCGTCCAAGTGACCCAACATCTGTGGCGTCCTCACCACACACGCACTTCTCGGATGTCTATGAATCTCTTTCGGACTGCAGCCTTCCGCAGTAAGAAATTAAAACACCACTCTGTGTCTACCACGCCCGTCCACAACGTCCACCATTTTGCACTGCTACTGTGCTGAACGCATCTGACTTACTGGAGCACCGATGCCCGACAGCATCGCTGTCCGGTGGGCAAGGCAAGAAATTCTAGCCGGCGCCACATTTTATATATATATATACATATATATATATATTAAATGTCTAATTTCGACCCCCCAGCAGGGGCAGAGATGTACACGTGTCTTATCTCCCCGGGCACATGAGTCTCACCGAATCTCCTACCCAATATGTGCCGGGGACTCTTTCCTTGAAATGAATTTTCCGGCTCGTGAAATTAAAAAAAAAAAAATGTGTGGAGCTGTAACCTCCAGTACGCCATACGTCGCCATAACGTTTACCCAGTTGGCAGCATTGATTAATTTTTGTATTATTAGTCGATGGAAAGATTGTCAGACTTTCTTCTTTGGTAACTAAGTGTAAATCCTTGGTGCCAGCCACGTTCACTGTTGATGTAACGTCACTGAATTAGGCAGGGTTTAATCCGTTCCCTGATTGCTAAGGGAGCGTTCGATTCCGGAGTTGTGGATTCGAGTGTGGTTGTGCTTATGGATATGCGTCTGTATTTTGTGGTATGGCCTTGTGAAGGGAGAGGCCTATTCACGATGCCCCTATAGTTGTGATCGTAATCTGTAAAAGGCGCCTACGTGAACTTCCGTCTGCACGTCGCGGAGTGCCGTCAAGTTGTGGGTGGAGCAGCTGCTCTCCACCCATGGAGGGTAACTGTGAACAATTCGGTAGCAAGGTAGGCAATGTACGTATGACGTAACATCGTGTCTCGTTCGCGTGACCGCTGTTGCCATTCAACCCAGCAGTGGCCTGCCTTTGTATGGCTGTCAACAACGTAATTTGACGGAAATCCGTCGAAGAAGGACCCGCGCTCAAACATGCGGCAGACGGACGGACGGACGGACATGACGAAGCTAATTGGCGCCTTTTCGTGGCTTACGTGAACACACATAAAAATCCTGACCTTGCTTGATATGCACCTCCCTGAGGATGGCTACAAGTGTGGCCGAAACATGTAGCAGGCACCTGTGTTTATAATATACAAGGATGTAGGATACTCTTAAATGCTTATTGCATTGTTGGTTTCGTCGCCATGTCGAGTTACCGGTAATCTGATCTAGATTCTTTACGTACTAACTTCGTCCTTATGCCCAATACCACCACTTTAATACCAAACAAACAAATTCTTGATCTACGTACAAACTGCGTTACTGACCGTACACAACTACAGCGTACCTTCCAGCGCCAGTGGTTGCAGCTGTTTTCTTCACTCAGTTTTGGCTGCAGCAATTCTGCACCAACTCATACCGCACACCTAGCGGCAGAGTAGCCAGTGTCTGCTGCTGCTCCGTTTCGTCCACTTCTTACCTCGGTACCCACCGAATTCGAGCCTGGAAGGGCCCCAGAGCTGGTCTGAATGCCGTGTGCCCTTGCGAAGAGTCGAACCGCGGTCTCTCGGACATCCACCCCTTAGTCTAGTCGTTTTACCCGACTTTTTTCCTCCCGGAATCTTCCCGGCGTTTCCCGTTCTTTGCTCTGTCGGTAGGTGAAGCTGTCAGAGACACGCAGCTGTGCGTTTGTCGAATGGAGAGTCTTACTTTCAATTTATTCAGTGCACACGTTTACTGTTGCGTTATACAGAATAGCTGTGTCTGGTCTGCTTGTTAATGTACAGCAAATGTCACACGTTAGCTGCAATGTGGGCGACATCGCTTCACCGCCAGAGCACAGCAGAGTTCCTCCGAACAGTTGCAATAAGTGTATCTCCTCCGGGGAATCATATAACTGTATCTCTTCCGAGCAAATAAAGACGAACTGCTCTGCAGAATTAGTGAGAAAATTCACACTGCAATGCTACAAATGTAAACAAATTTGATTTGTTTGTTCCCAACATCGGGAACAGTCCTTGTTCTCTAAATTTGGTTAGTATGATTGGATTGGAACCCTCTCATTGGCTACTTGCTCGGGGTCTGGGTTCAAAGTTTGGTGCACAGCTAGGCACAAGTCCTGCTAAGCAAAGACATGTAATTTCGTAGCCTGTGACTGTTAGAATACTCCTTCGGAAGATGATAAGTGGGGCATTCAGATATCAAGTTGTTACTTTTGAGAAATACCGTTCGTTCTAAATGCTTTAAACTGTTCATTGTCCATTTATGAGCTATTGTGTTTGTTCAGTTGGTGGCACGCGGCGGGCCTCGACATTTTACTTGTATTTTCTCAGGCACAGTTCACTTCCTGGGGAGACTCGGCCTTGGTGTGAGGGGTTGCCACACACACATGGAGCGAGTTTGGTTCCTCTGCTGCTTGATTCAGAAGCCTGGAATCGAAGTAGGCCTGTCGAGATAGTTCGATTGTGTAGCAGTACCGACTGCACTGTTTTTGACAAAATTTGACGAGTTTGGACGATGCATGCACGCGGTTGGTTGATGATTGCTGGGTGCATGCCCTTATTTTGTTTACAGGAGGAGCTGCAAGCGCCGCTGGCGGACGACATTGTCGCGTTTTTCTGAATCTACCTTCCCTCCTACACTGATAAATTGAGCAGAAAGTAGAATAAGAAACAGAACAGGCATGGCATGTTACTTCACATTACTATCTCGAGAATGCTGCATATTTGTACAGTACGTGTAAGTATTTTTGGGTTCATTTCCTCCATGAACGTTCATGAGCTTCATGCTATTACGGTAATGATAAGGTGCCGAATTGCACATTGCACAGTTCTGATATATATTGCTATTTGCAACGCGTCAAAGTTGGCCCCATGTATGATGGAAAATTCTGACTCATTCGGCATAATTGAAGAAGCCATGTAAATCACGCAGTTCAGTATACAGGGGCGGTATATGCAAACTGCTGCACACACCGACAGTAACACTCAGTTAAACGACGGACGTACAGAGGGCTGAAACCAAACTTTTGAAACCATAACAAAGACCGAACTGGAGTACGCATGCCAGATTGTCCCACCCCCATGAAAAGCAACAAAACCACAGCTGGACATTCTTGCTCTTCCTCAATCTCTCAGGCAAATATAGGCGTGGTACCTCAATTATATCATGGGGACTGCTGTGCCTGTCATCTTTACCACTTCACTGTCACTCAGCCATTAGACGCAACGTACTAGTGTCACATGATGATGATGAGGCTCTGGCGGTAGTGACGTCACGCCTTGATGTCTGTAGGATGTTTGTACCTGTCCACCAGATTACACGATGTCACGGTGCAGACGACCTGTCGCCTGTACTGCAAGTGACACAATTACGAACTGCTTTCACGGTTTGTGCAGCGTCGTTGGTGCGGGTGTGGGAGGAATCGCTAGTGGCCTAATCTGTCTTCTGACTGAAGGGAATGAGGAAAACTACGACAAATCTCAGTCGACCGGGATTCGTGTAGCCTAGAGCGCAGGCGTCAGCTTTTCGTACTGAATTGTGGTCTCTTTTTGTTGCAGAAACAGGCGATGCTAGTGAGACAGCTGGAGGAGGAACTGCGCATGCGTATGCGGAACCCGAGTGTGGAGCTGCAACAGCAGATGGAAATGCTGTTCGCAGAGAACGAACACCTGACGAGAGAGATAGCCATCCTGAGGGAGACCATCAAGGTGGGGTTATGTTTTTAGTGGAGCTTCTCAACCAGAACTCCGCTCCATGGAGTGAGGCGCGCACCAAGAATTTTTCTTTTTTTTTGGG
>Ga0136643_10005582_pt1 | contig 17780 bp, 5 predicted proteins | sample TergutLab28metaG_FD_96883 | JGI IMG/M metagenome (GOLD analysis project Ga0136643, IMG submission 96883) | Labiotermes labralis P1 segment gut microbial communities from Petit-Saut dam, French Guiana - Lab288 P1 (version 3) (version 3) | ecosystem: Host-associated > Arthropoda: Insects >...
CGTTGCGCTGACCACGTGACACCCCTCTATCCGCAAAAGTTGGCACTAACTTCGCCGACCGGCGGCGGCCGCTCTGTCGGTATAGTTCGCATGCGGACTAAGGCCACGGAGTTTAGTTTATATATACATTATTTGAACAAAAGTTACATCTTTTCCCAACCTTCATTCGAAACCCTACAGAAAGTGGGGCTAGTGGCGCTAGTGGCGCTCTCATCGGTCCAGTTCGCGAATACGCCACGTTGTCGTAATTAGTTATGGAAAATTAAAAGCTGCACGGCGATGGGGTGACATATAATGGCGTAATGTTCGTATCAACTTCAGTCAAAATACGTCAGATTGTTCAAATGTTAAAATAAAAACACACACGGAACGATGATCTGATTAACCCAACATTTTCCTTTTTAATGAAAAAAAGTTGTAACACAAAAAGCAAGCATCTGTTATTTTTTACAATTAGATGTCACGTGGTTTACTGTTACGCTCCGAGCTCACATCGTAATGATATCAGTCATAGTGAAAGGTACTGTTTCTTCACCAGAACCCTCTTTCCTGGGAAGGATTCCAAAGCTCTAAACCAGTGGTTCCCAAAGTGTGCTCCGCAGATCCTTAGGGATCCGCGACCAGTTCCCAGGTGATCCGTGGACACCTTTATGTAATGGCGATTTAAATTTTAGTTACTGTTTTAATTAAAGGAATAATGTTACTTTAAAATAATCGCGGAACATCTTCAATTGCCCATATGTTTATTTCGTATGACCGTTAGAATATCTAATTCAAATACTTACTTTACCCACGCAGCAAGCGAAATCATTATAATTGAGATAAAATAATTTAATTCATTGTTACATTAGCTACTGGTATGAACTAGTAGCTGTCTAAAATGAGATCTGATATGTATGTGTGTGTGCGTGTGTGTGTGTTAATTTTTGATACCTATCATCGGGACACCCTACATTTATGGCAGCAAGAATGTGGGAAATCCGTGGTTTTTTCTCGAAGTGACGAGGGGGTCCGGGAGCAAAAAGGTTTAGCAACACTGCTCTAAACTAAACGCAAAGCGAAATACACATAAATTCTCTGTTCTCTCGGGCATCCATGGTGGTCCAAGAAGTAATATTGACGTCTTGTAGGCTATTCAGGTGGTACGCGTTTCGAATCTCAGACTGGGTACCGACTGTTCTAGGGTTCCTTTGTGGATTTAAATTAGGTACGACTCTTTCCTTCCAGGCCCCTTCCAATGAATTTTTCGCTAAAACCCAATCATTAAATCCTACACAGTAGGTAAATTATTCCAGGTCACTCACAGCGTCTTTAAATAAACTAAAACACTTCTGTACTCAAACGCCAATGCAAAAATTAATGAAGAAAATAATTTGATTAGTTTCTTGAGGTAACATTTATTTATTATTTCTCGGCGTTGATTAATCGAGTAGGACCTTGTAATGTAAAATGCAAAATCAGACACACCTAACCTGTCAGTTAAGTGTCAAGGGTCTTAAAGTGGCTGAAGGACACAGGTCGGTAAAAGAGGCCAGAAATGCGTACAGAATTATCCACAATTTGGAAACTTTTTGGCCATTGGCAACTTCGAAGAGCGAAAAATCAAGAGAATAACATTAAACTGAAATTTTAGAAAACCGGCTGTAAAAACTGTAGGTGGGTAAAATTAACTAATGAAAGTATGGCCTGTCCAATAGCAGGCTTTGGTATTAGTTACTTTGAATTTCAAGGCTATTTTGCTTTGGCCTATACACCTATATTTTATCTTTCTACCTTCAAGGTAGCTCAGTCGGTATAGCGATTGACTACGGGCCGGACGGTCCGGGATCGAATGCCGGTGGGGACGAGATTTTTCGCCCGTCCAGACCGGCCCTGGGGCCCACGCAGCCTCCTGCACAATGGGTAACGGGTCTTTCCTGGGGGTAAAGTGCGGCCGGGGCGTGCTACTGACCACATCCCTTCTAGTGTCGCGGTCATGGAAGAGTAGAGCTATATCTCTGCCCACCCTCTGCGCCACATCGGGCTTGTAACGGGATCACTTTACCTTTACCTTTTACCTTCAAGGTACGTTCAAATACGTTCCTTTCCCAGCAGGCATAAAAAGTACGAATATAGACAAGTCAACAAGGCGTCGAAAACTCCTGTTGTCTTACTTGCTACGAATTATCTAGATGGAAAAATATCAAGATCCGGATTGTCTAGCATCGGTTTTCAGTTGAAAGGTGAATATTCATAAGCCGAGGCCATCCTAATTTAAATCATGTCAGTATTTAAAACTGCACGAAGATTATTTACATTCATATGAGGTGCTTACAAACGTATAAATAAAGGCAGAAACTGCGTAAAATTGAAGTCCTTCGTGTGCACACCACAAATTCTTAAGAGGAAGTGGAGTATAGCTCCACGAATTCTTAACCTCGGCACTAGATGAAGGTCAGGGGCCAGCTTTACACCCTGACTGGTTTAACCCTGGGAAGGAGCTTTCTGTACCCATTAAGTGGGGCCTTAGGTTGGCACCAGATGAACGTGGACGAATTTTATTTGCTAGACACTCAACAAAATTTACTTACCACAGTTCCAAAGTAGTCTCATGCGCCATACAATTACAATCACTACCACGGTTCCCACAAACCCTTACAACACGGTGGTTAGGCTACACATACGGTCTGGTTTTGCGTTATAATTCTGAAATGCAAGGGCTTCGTATGACTCTCAGAAAAATTAGCATTACCCGATTGGTGTTTGTAATAAAAAGTCCTGTGTTTTCTGTTGGGTAGAAAGTGGTTGTTTCTATATAGTTATTTAGACGAATGTCAGTTTCAAGCGGCAGGGTTACCATATTTGTTGGAGCAAAAATAAGGGCATTTTGAAATAGTTGTTTATTAGGCGCTCTTGCAAAATTTGCGAAAAACGATTATTAGCTTCTTCATATCTATTTGTCTGCCTGTCTCTCCTTCCGCATGGAACGACTCGGCTCCCACTGTAAGGATTTTAATTAAATTTGATATTTGTGTATTTTTCGAAAATCTGTCTACAAAGTTCAAGTTTCACTAAATTCTGACAAAAATAACGGGTATTTTACATGAAGAACTAAGTTCACTTATGTTATCTAGTTCAGTTCTTCTTAGAATGAGAAATGTTTCAGACAAAAATGGTAGAGAACATTAAAACACACATTTTATGTACAGTAACATCTTTCCCGAAAATGGCGCCGTTTATGGGATAATGTGGAAAAACATGGTAGACCCAGAAGGCCACAGATGACAATATAATAAGGCGTATGCGCAATACATGCAGGGAAACTAAGGCTACAGACATACACTCAGAATATGTAATACTTATTGCTTTTCCACGGTAACAATGCTTACACGAACGCGCCTCAAGCTTACGTTTATACGTACAGTACCTGCCTTCATTGTTTTGTTTGGTTTCCCCCCCCCCCCAAACTATCGCTGGCACATTATTAAATGAACGGTATTCCCAAGCACATGATTCAGTTCATTTCCCTTCAATACTGGGAATTTGGGAGATAACGTAATAATTAAAATTTTTCCTTGTATTTAAACAGAGTTAAAATGGCAGATCGAAGGGAAGAGGTGGAGGAAGGAATATGTTAATACGATATGCCGCTTTGACTTGGGCGACAGAGGAATTGTCGGTCGTCACAATCCCTTCTTGACATCTTCAGTTTACATGTCCAAGAAAGTTATCGCAAGTTTCAATACTGTCAGCGCGATAAGCAATGAAAATGTACCGTGATTTAATAATTATGATTTAGTTTTCATAAAGTTTAAAAGGTCGTTTTTACGACACCGATATAGCAGGAGGGCAGTGCTATTATTTTCATATTGAACTTACAATTCATCTATTTTCGTTGTTATACTTGTTTGGTTTTTTTTGTATTATATGTGTGTGGTAGGCAAAGTAAATTATGTAGTTTTTTGTTTAAATGCTTTGCTATTTTGTACGATGCGGCTTGTGTATTGTTTATTACCGGTCTAATTGGTTCGTTATCCTTGTGTGTTTTTATGTATATATTAAGTTTTGAAGCCATCGGTTTTATGTTTGTTAGGTATTTGTACTTTTGTTTATCTACCAGTAAGTTGCATCTTTGGATTGTTTGTTGGATTTGTCTTTGGTATTTCTCGGTAGGGTCCTTGTTTATTTGTTTTATATTATTGTCCTGTATAAAATTATCAACCTTCTTTATTAGGGTGTTTCTATCGATTATTACCAGTGCTTTGCTTATTGTCAGATTATTATTTTGGAGGGTCTTTTTAAATTCGTTTATATTGTATTGGTATCTCTTATGTAGTGTATTATGTCTATTGGTCATCGTGATGTGTTTGACTTGTGAGTGACTTACAATCCATCGTTTTAACAGCGTAATGTACAAATAAGAATGTGTTCTTTCAGACGTTCACAATGTAATATTTCGCAATATGATGCGACAGGATTAGTTTTGCGCTAGTTTTTATTAAGCCGCGAAATGAAATTGTCGTCGGCTTTTGTAAATATCTCCCTAATTCCCTCGCCGCAATGTCATTAAAGTGATAACAACGCTGAAATTCCTGCAGCACACTCGAAAATGAGTTGGAACCAGTAATAGTATTGGAGAGCAGCAGGAATCATGAACTAACAAGATAGGCAATGCACGCGTAAAGCAACACGCTGGCGTGTTGGCGTAACCATTGTTGCAGTGGAAACACAACAATGTATGTCACTCTCAACTATTCAAAAATATTCAGCTTTGCACAAAAATGGTTTTTTTTTTAATGGAAGATGTATGTCACCAGCAACCATAGAACGTAGGTAGGTTTTCCAGTAACGTGTCCCACGCTACATTGAAACAAAAGAATATTCAATTGCTCACGGCCCTCTTGAGACCTACAATTTAGCCAAACAGATCGTAAAGACAGATAAGTAGTTGCACAGTTAGTCAGTCTTTGTAAGTGTTGCCGTAAAACGTTGTAGGAGATCAAAAAGAATAAATCAATTATAAAAAAATAAGTAATAAATATTATGGGTATGTGTCTGTATTTTTCGCATAGTTATCCGCCACGAAGAGCACATCTCTTTCTACGCAGCCTTATACTTTTATATGTGGCCTTTCTGGATGTACTATGTTTTTCCACATTATCTCATAAACGGTAAGATTTTCGAAAAAAAAATTATTGAAAATGAAAAGTGCGTTTTGATTGTTTCTACAAATTTTGTCTGAAATATTTCTCATTCTAGAAAAATTTAGCGAGATATTATCATAAATGTACATAGAGCTTCATGTAAAGTGCCCGTTGTTATTTTCAGATTTTAATGAATTTTCTCGATAGATTTAAAAAAAACACTCAAATATAAAATATCACGACAGTCCGTCCAGTGGAAGCTGGGTTGTTGAATGAGGTCGGCGAGGCAGACAATACGGCGGTAATAGTCGCTTTTCGCAATTTTGCGAAGGCGCCTGGAAGTTAAAACGGCTAGGATTAATCACATTTCATTTGTAAGTGAATTTTTCAAGCGAGGTCGTATCTTCCAATACGCATACATTAAACTGGCAAAAAAAAAAATCTCATTTGCTCACCAACCGTAAAAAAATCTGAATTACTATAATTTTTTTTGTGTGACAAGATCGATCGCTAAAAGCCCGGCAATTTCGCTTTTGAAAATCCGCACGCACATAAATTTTATGTCTCAAACAGAGGACTTGTCCACGATGACAAGGACGTAGTAACCCTGCCAAGAGGTTAACTCGTCTGTCGTCAAAGGTCAGCTATATTTTTGTGTATTTAATGAATATTATTAGTAACTGAGTGCAAAAATATAGTGTCGGAACAGATTCGTGTGACGAAATACAAGAACAAAGACATTAGAATAAATTAATAAAATTAGCATTGTACGCAGTAAGGTAGAGGTCTCTGCGAAAGGCCGATCCCACTTCCAGAGAAGTCCCACCGTGTGTGGCGCGTCTGTGTGCAATATCAAAACTTCAACAATGAGGCATCCTAGGCCCAAGTAGGGCTGTTGCGACCCCCCCCCCCCAAAAAAAACCTATAAACACCATTTGTAGAACAAATGAACGTGTCACGTGAGAAGCGAACATGTCTTTTTTAATTGTAGAACTAGTATGTCAGCCTTCCTTTTCACTCGTCATTTTTGGCACTTACATAAAATTGCGAAAAGCGACTATTAGCTGTGTCATGTCTGTCCGTCCACATCGAACAACTCGGCTCCCACTGGACGGATTTTCAATAAATTTTATAAACATTTTTTTTTCGAACACTGTTGAGAAAACTAAAGATACATTAAAATCGGACAAGAATAACGGGCACTTTACGTGAAGACCAATATACATTTTTAATTATATCTCGCTCAATTCTTCATAGAATGACAAACGTTTCAGCTAAAAGTTGTAGAGAAAATCAAACACATTTTATGTTCAATAACTTTTACTTTATCGAAAATCGTGCAGTTTATGAGACAATATGGAAAAATATTTTAGAGCCGGGCAGAACACAGATGACAATATGGCACATGCGAATTGCATGCTGGATACCAAAGGCTACGAACACACAATCAAAATATGTACTACTTATTGCCTTCCCATTGCAACAATGGTTGCACGAACACGCCCCAGTATTATATTATACATACACTGCGTGTCTTGTTTTAAGCTAAATGCAGCCTAAATGAGGAACGAAATCAAAATTTTGAGTGTTTATAAACTGGCCGTATTAAACTTGTTATAGAGCGGCACATGTTAAAGAACAGACGAGATAGAGTAGTTCGTACAGTGACTACACTGAGGATGCAAGGGCTGGGGTTCGAATCCCAGAAACAAGAAGAGCATTTTCTCTTCTACAAATTGTGCAGACCTGGTCTGGGGCCCACTCAGCCCCGTATTATTGCTATCTGGGTTCTTTCCCGGGGGTAAGCGACCGAAACCTGAAGCTTATCATTCAACTCCATCTTGCCTCGAGTAGAGATATAATTGTACACCCCGCTCTATGCCTTCATGGTCTGGACAAAGACAATTTTAACTAACAGTAAAAGCATTAAAAGTGAAAACTAGAGTTTACTTCCCACTGTTCGACCAACAAATCAGAAGGAAGTAAAGCAAGGAATTTCACATTCTGCACATGAGCCAACTTTCTTGTTAAGACAGATTTCTAGTCAGACAAATCAATTATCAATTATGACTGTTGTTACTATGCTATTTTTTGCATAACTTGTTACTTAAATACAGATTCTGGAGGTTTATACGTCAAATCTTTCGGATATAACCTCGGAAGATCTGCATCGTAACCATTGTAGCCACTGACTTCCAAGCAACATTTCTTACTTAATGTGTGGCTGTGTTCATGATCTTTATGTGTATCAAATTTAACACGAAGGAAGCTTCGGTCTTCTAAGATGCTACGCCGTGTCTACCGGTAAACACGGTCGTTTCGAAGAAAGGCAGTGTCATCGAAACGAGAGTAACTCTTTACTAGTCGACATGGCGTAACATCCTAGAAGACACGAATCTTCACCATCACCTTTGCCACTTCAACGATGGCACAACACAGGCCCCATACCACCGCGCAACGTCTCACATATTATAACGGTCTAATTATAACCATTATTTGCGGCTATTGATCAGAGGAGACATGCCCTTGTGCTTCATAAACTAAGTAATAAAAAATTTTTTTAGTCAACACATGAATATTTTATTTTAAAATCAACATTTTCTTTCATAAAATACAACATGCTTCAACCCCTAACGATCACCAGCAGGCATGCATAAATAAAAAGACAGTCAAATATTTTTATAATCTCTTTCATAGGAATGACAATTCATTATGTTTGACTGCCTTTCTTTTTATTTATTCATGACTGATTTACAGTTAGATGTCGAAATATGTATAATTTTAAAAGGTATATAGAATTGTAATAAAATATAGTTGTGCCGAATAAAAATGGTCTTCATTATATATCATATTAAGTTTTATAATCTTATGATGATAAATGTTTTTGCTTAAGTTCCTTGTTTCATTATTACACACTTCAGACAAACAGCTTGTTCCAGTTTTAAAATGCGCAGCAATGGAGCGCCAGAGTAACGGAGTTTATTGTAGAACAATAATTATTTGGCGTTTAAAATAATGGATATGAGTTACGGACACAAGCTTAGTATATCATATCCTTCATTTTCAAACCAAACCAGCGAATCTCCATCGAAGCACAACAGTTTATTTGACAGGCAACACTCAAGTTCATATTAAACTTTTAAATTTGAAAACTACGGACAATCAACATCGTTACGACTTACCTTTATATTGTTACAGCTTGTTTTCCAGAAATGTGACGCCTAGTTTTGTAGAACATCAACACACAAGAGTCGAATGTGATTAATATACTTCATTAGATGGTGACGAAACAGGAACTGATGTGTGCCAGACCTCTACAGGGGATTACAGAATAAGAGACAGACGTGGCGGGTGGAATGGGGAGTACAATAGGCATACTCCAAGCACCCACACGACACACAGCCACCTGATATAAACAACTTGGCACTAACGTTTTGTTTGCCAGCATTCTGTGAGCTTATACATAGCACACTGCGTTAATATTTCATTCATATAGGGCACAATGGCAATAATCGGCGATGAATGTCAGTTTATCATATCCTACCAAATTTCATAATATAAATAATCTACTAATTTACCGGGGGCAGCGTGGTTTAGTACTGACACGAAGCTACAGGGTACTCGTAGAATCGGAACTGGACTCCGGGGGAGGGGGGCGTATAGTGTTCTGTATCACAATGAAATAAAATATGTACTCCGTCTGTCACAACTACCTTTTTATTTTATTGTTTCAAATGTTGCCAACTTGTTTCGGCCTGACTAGGCCATCATCAGGCCAATATCTATAAATATGTTAAAAATGATGGTACATATAATATAACTCGTCAGTATCATGGGATCCCATCCACAATCATTATTGTTCTTTATAGTTGGTACAGTACCAGCTATAGTTGTTTTATCTGTAGTAAGATTTTGAATTCTATGTTATGAGTACTGTACCCGTATTACTAAAGTACTTGTTGATTGACCACTTAACTTTAAAATTGAAAATAATTTTAAAGATGTACAGTATTAAATGTGTTATAAAGATTTTAAGTATAACACACACACACACACACACACACACACACACACACACATATATATATATATATATATATATGTATATAGTCGCATTAGTAAAATTGGTAAAATTATAAAATTGTTGTGCGGATTTTGTCTTCAGCTGCTGTACAGTAGGTTGAAATTCTGTATATTCTACTAAAATTGAGTCCTGGAGTTTTATGTTTTTATGCTCTCGGGTTTAACTTTTTATTTTATGCACCAACATTTTTAAGTTTTTATAAATATTGGCCTGATGATGGCCTAGTCAGGCCGAAACTAGTTGCCAACAGATGAAACAATAAAATAAAAAGATAGTTTTGACAGACGGAGTACATATTTCATTTCATTTTAATATTGTACTTTAAATACAACAGGGTGTCCTCTACTAAGGTACAGTTTCTGTCTACCCATCCATTTCCTGCGGCTCTATCCCATGGACACGGCGACCTCCCTCCCAAGCGGTAAGGCGGTTGGGACGTGAATTTCCAAAATTCCAACTAGCGCCGAAATTAGGAATTCGCTGAGCTATGCCTCCACCCATCGTATGTCTTCATGGTGTGGTGCTGAATTAATTAAGCGCAGGCAGGAATTTAGTTTATTAATTTACCACAGGGTTGCGATGGGTAGGACGTGCAATCCATAAACTCTCATACCCAAATCTCACCCTCACCTGCCCGAGGTGCAACCTGCTCTTACCTACGAGGCTCTGAGGACCGAGTTACGGTGGTACAAACTTTTTATCTACTCTGGAGGACATGCCTGAGTATAACCAGCCTGTCCGGAGGCGGAGGCGGAGGCGAAAATGTAGTAACCATACCATCAGACTTACCAGTTGAGAGACTAGTGATCTCTCAAGAGGAAGTTCTGAATACCTGCAAGTTTCAAATACAACAGCCGGGAAGATCTAAAACAGTTGACAGTAAGATTTAAGCTGCTTGGAATGTGAGAGGGATCACAGATAAAGCAGTGGAAATGAATGAAGTACTACAAAGAGGCACATACAAATTGTCGTTATTAGCGAAATTAAGAAAAAAATTACAAGGAACTCAAGATACCAGGAACTACAGAACAGTATACAGAGGAGTCAAAGAAAATTTAGCACCTGGCTCAGGATAAGTTCGGGTGGGCGGCTGCTGCGAAAATGAAGATTTCATTTTTGGCACCGTAAAAGGCGATGAATTTCTTGACCATCAGAGAGATTGTCGGAACCATATGAATGGACGTAAAAAGCTAATTAATTCTTTCAATAATATCGTAATAACTAGTCTGAACACCTGCCCAAATTTAAGTCTGTGATATATCTAGAAATTAAATTTGCCTATTCCTTGAAACATCATCTATGAATATTTACATTTCATTCGCTTCAGTTCACAGACCAGGATGGCTCTTAATATATGTCTGTCTTTTTGACTTCTAACCCAAATTTCTTACCAAATGTTTTCAAAGATTTAAATTGTTCGTGTGTGATTCAGGGAAAATTTTCTTTACCCGCAAAGACCGACCCTGGGGCCCACCCAGCCCCCTGTACAATGGGTACCGGGTCTCTTTCCCGGGGGTAAAGCGGCCGGGAGGTGGCGTTGACCACTCATCCCCCATCTAGCGCCGAGGTTAAAAGAAGAGTAGAGCTGTGCTTTACTCTCCCACTGGGCCTTCATGGCCTGTTCTGCAGTGAACTTTATCTTTTACCGCGTGTAAATGAGGACAAAATTTAACTCTAAATATGAGCATGATTTCATGTAACTTATTACACAGAGATATATATGAAGACCTCCCATGCCAGACAGGTCAAGGGCGATGACCCAGACGAAAAGGGATACCCTGGTCCTCCAGGTTGGGGTTTGGGCGTGGGGCTGACAATCCCTCACCGTAAAAATAACTTGTTTCGAAACCTAACAATCAGCCTCGGAGGGATGAGAAACAAACGTTGATGAAAGGAGTTTGGAAATCGGACTTGACAATGGCAACCTGGAATGTTAGGACAATGTTAATACCAGGGAAGAGATGGATGGACGATGTGGTAGCAGACCTGATGGCAATGAGGATAAAGCAGTGGATGGAGACTATGCAAGATAGAGTGAAATGGAGGCGGATTGTTGAGGAGGCCAAGGCTCACCAAGGGCTGTAGCGCCAGGAGTGATGTGAAATATGAAGTATTTTGATATTCCAATTGAAGTTCAGGGATTGTACATAAACACAATCTGGAAGTTTCATGTTTCTGTTCCCCTGCTCTCTTCCAAACATCTCAATATGTAATTCTGAACTAATGAAACTACCTTTACGAGGAATGTATATTAAACATAGTGTGGAGAAGTGGTGAGGGTAGGAAATAACATAAGGGAGTTACGTAAGAAAGACGTTCATAACTTGTTATATTGACCTGGCAGGCTCTCACTTAATTCATTAACCCTTTAGTGTGCAATGATATTCTAATATTCCACCAGGTTTAAAGGCAAAGAACAAGACAATTTTATTCTGTTTTTTGATAAAGAACATGACATTCATCCAACAGAGTTTAAATTTTTTCTCAGCATAAGAACACAACAATTTTTCTTAAGTACACTACCCAGCTTCACTCCATCATCCATATACCTGCTGTGTTTTATGTGAGATAGGAACAAAACTCTCGTGTGTTTTTTTTAAATTAGTTCGGCACTTTAGCGGGTTAAATCAAGACTGTCCCGGTAGACTACACAAGTAATGGAAAAAGTCCATATGGAATTTTGGATGGACTAAGTGACACTGGAACAGGTTTTCCCCTCGACTACTTGTTTTCCATTGTCAGCGTCGTTCCACCAATAGGCCTTACTATATGCTATGCTTGTTGTATCATCTACGCTACATAAACTTAGCAAATGATAGTCTTTAAAAAGAAAAATCTCCCGACTTCTGATTAAACAATTTAGCTGGGAAAATTCACAGAAGGAATGCTAACACTTGGAAGACGAAGCCACGTATGGAAGAACGGAATCGTTGGAATTAACAGCAACTTACTTTAAGTGATTGGCACGTATCGTGGAAAGAATAGGTGCGTACAAGGCTGTGACAGGGAAACCCGAGGAAAAGAGGCCACTTCTAATACCTAGCCCTAGTAATATCATAATGGATCACCAAGAAACACGATATATGGAATTACGTGGACTGGAATGAAATGACTCAGGACAGGGATTAGCGGCAGGTACTTCTGAAACATGAAACTTCGTCTTGTACAAAACGAGGAGAATTTCTTGACTACTTGAGGAACCATTAGCTTCTTAAGAAGGAATCTGTTCTATGGAGTTATTCAGTTGGTTAGTTAGTCATATATAGAGTGACTCACGTGGAGCAATGATGAGTCTTGCAAGTGACGTCACGAGCCTTCGAATTTCTTGTACCAGGATACATTCCATCCATTTGCGACTAATTGATTTATAGTCAAGCATCTGCGAAAAACAGTGAGATAAATTAAATTTTAATTCTTCACATATGTTGGACTTTTAGATATAAAGTCTGAGTGCAAGAAACGACTGTTGCAACACTGTATTCTAACGTAATTAGTCCTGTGTATTTTAAATATATTTAACCAGATTAATAGGTAACAATTTTTGTTAATAGGTTTTTAAAGACTCAGTCTTAAAAAGAAATATTTTTACTACTAAACCTTAAACCATTCGCTATTGATTGTCGAGAATAAAATAAATACAAAAAAAAATGCCGTATTTATATATAGGATATTACGCGCCAAATGTAAAAACTATCCTCGAAATAAGTCACGAAACAAAATAGGGTCTAATCTTTTTTATTGTACTTGGCTTAATGAAGTACGCACAGTAGGCAATGAAAGGCTGATTTTGAAGGAAGAAATGGAAGAGACAGTAAAGTAAACTGTACCCTAGAACAGGGCAGGGCAGATGCGGGTGGGTGGTCAACGCCACACCTCGGCCGCTTTATCCCCGGAAAAGAAAAGCGGTACTCATTGTACAGAAAGCTGGTTGGGCCTCAGGGTCTGCCTGGAGGGGTGCGGAAAATCGCGTACCCAACGGAACCCAATCCTCGGACAGTCCAGCCTGTAGTTAGTCGCTACACCGTCCACACTTTCATAAGCGCCTGCCTGGAGGAAGTGACAGAACCTCAAGTTAGGCAACAGAGGCAATAAATTCAGCGCGGCGCCCTTTCGTTACAGGTTCGGACAGAAGGGTATAAATTTTTTTGTTTGGAAAAGGATACCAAGCATGGAGTCCTATATCCTCATGAAAGCTGGGTGTGTATAGGATGTTTATGAAACTGTTTTGTAACGAAGTTGTGACAATTTGAGTTAAATTATTTAAACCTCAACGTATTGAAGCCAAAGTACAACCTTCGTATAGAGATGATATTAAATAATGAAATGGTCCCGATTACCTCTAGACCCAGTTCGTCTTCATTTCTACGTACACTATCTGACTTCGCGGTCGAGTGTTTGGCATTCCTCCGACGTATTTGGAAGGTTTATGTCTCACCACAAGGACCGACCATTCTGACTCAGATTTTGACGGTCTTCCTCAGTCCTACCTCAAATTACGCCGTTTTCGCTTCTTTCGTCAAAGTTCCTTTCCATTATCCATCGTATCACCTTGCTTTTCGACCCTGTGTGGTCCGAGCTACTGGCAGGAGCATTGTAAACTACGATTATAACCATGCACATGAATAACCACATCTACACTAGTATCAGGGACTGTACTGCAGAAGTTTGCTGGAGGACCTTCATCAGTTGTACCGTCCGCGTATTAGGACATTTAAGTTAAACAGGATCATATACTTATATTTTAAATTGAAATATTTACTACTCTGTATGTCATATGCAGATGACCTTGTGCTGCTGGCTAAGGAAGAAATGGTACTACAGGGCGTGACTGATAATTTTAAGATATTATGGAATAGAAACAAATAAGGGAAAAAATAGGTAATGAGAAACTCGAGGCAACCATCCCCAGTACATCAAAAACAACTGGACTATGTGGAATATTTCAACTACTTGGGTAGTATGATAACAAATAACGAGAGGTGTACACGTGAAGTTAAATACAGGATTGCCGTGGCAAAAGCAGCATTCAACAAGAAGACATTTTCACCAGTAAACTGGACTTCAGTTTTTAAGGAAGAAACTACTGCAGTGCTACGTTTGATGCACAGCTTTGTATGATGTTGAAATTTTGACACCTCGGACAGTACATCAGAAGTGCCCGGAAAGTTTTGAAATGTGGTGCTCGAGAAGGACGGAGAAGATATGTTGGACCGTTCGTGTGAGTAATGAAGAAGTATTACATTGAGGCAAGGAGGATAGGAATATCCTAATACAATAAACAGAAGGCTAACTACATTAGTCACATCTTGGGTAGAAACTGCCTTATAAAACACGCCATTGAAGGAAATATAGAAGGAAGATAGAAGTGACGGGAAGACGAGGAAGAAGACATATGTAGCTACTGGATGACGTGAAGGAAAGGAGTGAATATTGGAAATTGGAGAACTCGCTAGGAAGAAACTATGGACCTGTCGTAAGACAGACCATGGAATCAATGAATGTAATATAGCTGGTTCCAAAAACAAAGAAATGCGCCCTCATTCACGCCCAAACTCGTATTCGTACATATTATTGTGACTGTAGCAGTGTGGAGGTTACCTGCTCATCCGATCTCGTCAAGCCATTATATCCCCCCTTTTTTTGTGTCAGTTACCTGCTCATATGACATCAGTATATGGCATTCTTTTGGGGAGGCGGGGAAGTGACAGAAATTACTAAACTACACTCCTCACAAAGCCAAGCGCTACAGCAGCTAAAAGTGAGAACATTCAAAGCTACGGCCACCCAAGGTACAGTGGAACGGACGTAGTAACTACAAGTAGGATACGTGCCGGTTTGCAAACATTATTTACATCGAGATAATAGGCCCAAAATCAAGACATATACACATAAGTTACATCTTGTTTTTATTGTTTTACCTTTTCGAATTCAGAAGATATTTCAGATTGAAACACTGGCATTCTTTTGTGGTAACCCTGTACATAACTCTAGTTTCCCGGCACCTGTTTGCTTTATGCGGAGTGTGACGTACAATATGAGCAGGTGAGAGAAGATACACAATAAATAATACAGTCACTTTAATTAATGCTAGTAAGTCAACATAGGACGTACATGTGTTGCGTAAAAACTACTTCGCGTGAGGAAAATGAGAAGAGATGACAATCAGACCGGATACAGGAGGCTGCAGGAAAAACAAATGGGAGACATGCACCCTACTAGAGGCCTTAGCTTGGCTTGGGGGAAATTGTTTTAATTCGAACCAGAATTCTTTTCTGACAGCTGCAATGCCGATTGATTTCACCATTTTATACACAGCCTGTCACCTGCTTTAGCAACAAGAACCTCATGCATTCTGTCCACGAACCACATATATGCATTTCCCATCGTTTCCACAGTAAACCAGCCATTACGTATTTCCGTACAGAGCATTCATTGATTGGTCTTAGCAATAGAGACGTAATATGTATACTCTAATGTGGGGCTGAAATATTACATATTATTTTGAAGAATTTTACGCTTCAAAGAATTAGGCGGATTGACAAAAAATCAGATAATTAAATTCAGTTAGTCCCATTACAGGCCCGAGGTGCCCAGAGGGTTCCAGGAAGTTAAGGTTCCTAGATTAAATGACAATGGCCCAGAATTGTGGTAAGGTTGTCAGCCTTAGTGTAGAGTAATTTGCACTTTCACGGGCCCACAGATGTTTGTTTTGCTAATGAAGATATGGCTGCCTCAGTTATAAAAGTAATATTGTGAAGATCACAAAGATTGCAATTGATAAATTTCAGCCGGCAATTTTTGTTGTGACTATACAAAACTCTCTAGGTGTACCGTTCTTCCAAGGCTCAAATTTAAATAATGTTTATGTAATTATATGAAAATAAGTACACTTCTAAGAGTCGCTTTTCGCCTATGTGTAATTAGGCAAAAAAATAAAATGCATGGATTTATTTAGATTTGGGGAATATGAAAAAAATAGGCCCTAAATTTTATCCGTAGAACTTCCCTTTGGCAGCTGCGTACAGGTCGACACAAATGGAGCAAACTGAGGCTGGGCCAGATTGCAGATTCACACGATTACTGAGAGCCTCAAGTTAATGTCATTGAGAACAGTTTCAGTGTTATCATTCAATATTCACCCTGAATCAAAATGACATTACACGCTAATTTTGTACAAAGATTCAGAAGGCCCATAATTGAAACATGCAAGAAAAGCCGGGTTTAGGGAATATGGCGCCATGGTTAACATCTTCCATATGTTTATCACTAACTGCACAACAAATTTCACTTATCCACGTATAGGAGAACCGGTCCCAGTTGCCGCGCGATCTAAGACGTGAGTCTGCGGCCGCTCGCTTGCTGGGATTGTGGGTTCAAATACCGCTGGAGACATGGATGTCTGTCTCTTATGAGTGTTGTGTGTCGTCAGGTAGAGGCCTTTGTCTCGGGCTGAACACTCGTGTAGAGGAGTCTTACCAAGTGTGGTGTGTCTGAGTGTGATCGTGAAGCCTCGATAATGAGGAAGCCCTGGCCCACTAGGGGGCTGTTGCGCCATGGATGGACATACAGGAGAATATTACATGTTTCTGCGATTTCTTATAGTCGTCCTCACGGAGTACTGTGCAATTTGTCGGTAATAAACTCATGTACACCTATCGCACGAAGATGTAAAATATCAACATCTTCCACTTAATTTCGTTCGTCGATACCACTGCACAATAATAATAATAATAATATTAATAATATTAATGTACAGCTTCAAAAGCGCAAGCATGCAACAAAAATACACCAAAACAAATCTACAACAAACAAAATGCATATGTATAAGAACAAAGATATCAAGTACGGTCTTAACGGTGCTATATTATTATTATTATTATTAGCTGAGTTCCACTGAGAAGCTGTCTGGAATTTTTCAATATTCGTTCTTATGGTACGGATTTGAACACAACAGAACCAACGATCATGGACGATGTTCGGAACAAAATTAGGGGTTTAATGATCGTGACAACAAACCACCTTGGTACTTTCTTGGAAGGAATGAGGAAAATCATGACCCCTCCCCCAGTCAAAGTAGTCGACACTGTTTGCAATTCCAGGCAGTGACGTGTTTCAGTCGCCAGTCTCGGGTAGGTAATTGCAAGAAATGTTCAAAAATATTGTACGAGCGATGTTCAATAATTTATCTACCTGAGTAACAAAGAAACAACTTATCACAAAAAAAATATTTTTTTATTGTTCAATGTAATCCCCTAATTACTCAATACACTTCGCCCACTTTTGTTGCGACGACTTTATCCCCCTGGAAAAAAAAATCTTTTGACTGCTCTTCAAACCAGGTCGTGACTGCCTCCTTGACTTCTTCATCGCTTGAAAATCGTTTACCCCGACGAAATTTATTCATAACTCGGAACAGAAAATAATGCGAGGGAGCTAGGTCTGGACTGTATGGTGGGTGATTTAGCTGTTGGAACCCACATTGCCGAATGGCAGCTTGAGATTTTGCAGACATGTGCACTGGCGCGTTGTCATGAAGGAGCAGCACGCCTGCTGAGAGCTTTCCTCGCCTTTTC
>Ga0136643_10005584_pt1 | contig 17777 bp, 11 predicted proteins | sample TergutLab28metaG_FD_96883 | JGI IMG/M metagenome (GOLD analysis project Ga0136643, IMG submission 96883) | Labiotermes labralis P1 segment gut microbial communities from Petit-Saut dam, French Guiana - Lab288 P1 (version 3) (version 3) | ecosystem: Host-associated > Arthropoda: Insects >...
CCCCCAACACACGCCCACACACACACAACACACACAACACACACACACAGAACCACACAACCACACTCCACCCAACCACCACACACCACACACCCACACACACACACACACAAACCGCACACACACACACACACACACACACACTAGCATTTTAAACAAAATTAAAGACCACGAATATGCTTTGTTTGACTGTTTTAAACCCCCCTTGCTCTACATAGCTGGTTAGCTGGTAACTGTGTTAAGCACAAGGTTACAGGTTTTTTTTAAATATGATTTACTGCCCATATGATAACAAGTAACCGCAGCTGATAACAGTTTTTGCATTCGGTTTCCATGTTGTTTTACTTCACAGCTACTAACTGATGGGTAAGCACAACATGACACTTATACTTCCAAGTAATATAATTCACTATTTTAAATTTAAATTTTTGTGGCTTAAAAATCCTTATCTTCTGTTCAATAATAGTGGTTTAGATGAAACTTTTGAGTACATCATTGTGTTATTGTGCTGTCTAATGAACTGAAGCCATTGACTTTTGTCAGGTAAGTTATATTTTTTATAAAAACCTGTTAAAAATGTTCAGACTTTCAACATGTATTAATCAATACATTGGCATTACATAAACTGACTAGGTCTTTCCTATGAGTTTTTGAAGTTTGCAATTTTGAGGAACTATGGTGCTGAATGTGACATGTTTGGTATGACAATGATGCCTGTTACATGTTAGATTCTTAACATATTTTAGGAATTTTTTCTGTGTACTGCAGGACATGAACGATTTTTGTCTGTAAGGTTTGAACTTCTGAAGCATGATCTGTGACATGGAAGCACATTTTGTAATGCACAAGCACTTCAGACTGGACCAAAATGGTGGTAGTACTTTACACAATTATCTCATGGATTATCAGTGTTTTTAAAAAAAGATTAATTGCAAGTGGTTCGATCAAATACTTTCTAGACTGACTGTGAAATGACACTGCTGCTCTCAGCATAAACTTCTACTGCTAGATGCAGATAGGGTACAGTTTTCCAAGCCATTGCCTACTTAGAATATGGCTGCAGTGTGTACAATTGTTGAATAATATCTTGCTGAATACAAGTGTGTTGCTCCACTTACAATTTTGGCATCCCTGTTTCAAATTTTGCTTTAGACTGGGTAACAACAATATGGAAACTGTCAAAATGCTTGAAATTACTTTTGTGGAGCAGCCAATGGGAAGAACACAAGTATCTGCGTGGTGTACCAAGCTCAAAAGCGGTGTGTCCTCTGTTCAAGATGCCAAACGCAAAGGACTTCCATTGACGGCAAAACAAATGCAAGAATAGTGCCAGCTTGTCCTCAAAACCTGAAGAAGCACTATCCTTTAAGTTGCTAATATGCTCGGGATTTCGTTTTAATCGGTTCAATCTGTTTAGCAATACTGCGTCATGCCTGAAGAGACTTGGCTCTTTATGTTCGAGTCATGACAAACAATCGCATAAACCAGCAGCAAGTGTGAAGGACTCGCACCGTTCGTTGTTCAAACCTAAGAAGACCTCACACAAGCCATTGTAGGATCCAGGGTTGAAAATATCACACATTTCGACTCTTTAACTTCGAAATGCACGTTCAAATTTATTTCGTACCAACTGTACAAAAATCCGTGCAATTCGCAGCTCAGTTGTTTGTAACCAGTGACCTACTTTCAAGATGTGACACTACCAGGTACTCCAGCGTCAACAATCAACAACCGACTTACCAAAAGGCGCATTACTGAACCCAAATGCTTACCTCTTTGGTACGGGTTGGAGCCCCGGGCCTAGTTATTAACGCAATACCATTGCACACTACCGCAGTATCTTCCACAAACACGCACTCCGGCAAGGATTCATCTGGGGGCAATTCTATCACATCCAAGCCCAGTTCTCGCAGAAGTCGAACGTACGCTTCATGTTGACGCTTCGCTTCTTCAAGCTCTATTTCGCCCCTTGTGCGAAATGACAACGGGATGCGGCACACAACGGCGTGCGTATATTTCCACGACGCCATATTATGAAGCCAAACCCCTCACTTCGTGTAAGAATTCATAACAATGTATTATTGCAGGTTTAACTTCAGCGCTGCCTGGTGACAGCTGTAACAGCTGTATTTGGCAATGCTACCAATCGGTATCAACAAAAATAACGTATGGGTAGTCTGTGGCAGCATATTATTCTTTTCTAAGAACTGACTGTCGGCAAATTATGACTGTTAGTAATGACACATACAGTGCGCTAAGTTGACTTTGCTGCTGGTTCCTTTTGAGAGGCGCCGATGGTTTGTTTTGAGACCCTGATTAGGAGTCAGAAGGTATAACCTCAATAAGTCGTTTTCTTGGGAGTGCCTTATGTGGGTTACGCAAAGCAGTTGATTCTGTTTGAAGAGTTTAAGATTGTGTACAAAAGCTAAAAGCGTCGGGAGTGAACTTTGTGGTGGATATTAGTTTTGTGTAATCGAGACAGTATTGTGCATAGTAGTGTTCTTGTTTGCTTTCAAAAATGCTTGAGACTACAACGCTTTGTACAAGGAAGTGGGTGTGTGACACTTGTCCGTGTGTGCGTCCGGTCCTAGAAGTCACTTTTCAATGTTACCGGGGCTACGGATTTTGTTATTAGATGTTCAGTTTCACTGGTAAATGATAATCCATAATTCCGAAATGGTCATTTCACGTTACAATTAAAATTTCAGTGTGACATGCACAATTACTGTAGTTGAGCAAATTGTAAGGGTCTTTTGAAATGTGTGTAGGAAATTTCCGTATAACCTCGACGACAGGGTGTGAATTTAGGGTCATTTATGGGCTACGGTATGAAATGATTGTGACTCTGTGGATACCTCCTCGTGCTTTGCTCAGATATTTCCAGTACATATTCCATGCTGTTCAGTCTGCCCATTTCTTTTCCTCGTTGAGTTTACAAATCCCAGGTTTCATTTGTGAGGATTTTAATGATTCTGTAGGACTGGGGCGCACAAATCCCTAGTGCCAGGTGGCCTACATTTTGTGCCATGGTGCCTAGTATTTGGGGGTCCTCACTGTGGAACTTGCTTTTTGCTTTTTGTCATGCATATGGTTTCTGGAAACCTGAAGTGGCTCCTAAATATTTGAAAATTTGTATACCCCTCTTGTATACGCAATTCTTCAGGCTGTCACTGTGTGATTGAGTGCAGTATTCCAGAAAAACAGAGTTTTGTTGGATAGTTTCTGTTCTTACAGAATATCTGTTAATATTCTGCTTTGAAATAAAATGCTGTCATCAGAATGAATGTTGTATGGAAATTCCAGAGATAATTTTAATTCCTCTTTAGTCATGTTAGTTGTGTGTAGGATTCATATGTGCATTTGTCAATAGTCTCCAAGTACAAAGACTATTATTATATGCCAGACTGGGCATTGCAGAGCAGGTGGCTTCACTGGTCACAATGCAATGATTCCATTCACTTTATGGCAGATAGTTTGGTGACAAAGGCTGCACTGTGCAGTTAACAAGTTCTGAAATTTTGCACAAAATTGTAAAATAACCGATCACTTACATGATACAAAGTGTGATGATTGAGATGTTAGCAGCCTTTTGTATTTAGGTCAGAGTTTTCTATTTGACTGTGTTTGCTATGCTGATGGGTGATGACCTTAGTTTTCTGAATTTGTCACAGTTGTCAGGATAGCTCTGAATATATGTAGAGTTGACAGCAATTCCAAATGTGCAGTAGTTTTGATGAAGAGAAATTCTATATAAAATGAGTAATGTGTGACAGCATGTCAGAAATGGAGGGTTTTCTAACCTAAGGTCAGTACAGAGTATTGTTGTAAGAGGTTGTGAATTATTAATAGAAAGAGTAATTTTTTCTGTACAATTGGAAGTGGCAAGTGATGGCCATATATGAATTGAGTCATCCATTTTTGTTCTGATAAAGAACAGACATTTGTTTTTGTACAGAATGGAAGGGAATTAGGATTTAGTTATGTGAATGATTGTTGTGTTGTGACTAGTCCTGATAAACTATAATTATGTTTCCCCATTTATTTATTTGTGTGCCATGTACTGAAGTTTGTTGATTTGGGAACATTCAAGTCTTCTGCTAAGGTACTCTGCCATTTTCATGTTCAAGGTCAAGTGATTATAGGAGAGTTGTAGCTATTTAGTGCATGACATGGCGTAACATCTCACAAGACTTTAATCTTCAACAATGCTGTGAGAAGCTCAGATCTCACACTCTTATTATTTGCTTTGTGATACTTACTTGGGCTTATGAATAACCTACTGATTGGTGACATCTGAAGCCAACAGAGACCTCGCACTCGAACAAAGAAACTCCTGAAACTTTTGATGATTCTTGAATATTCCAAACATGAAATTTTTTTCTTGTTTCATGAGTTGAATATTTTGAACTTCATTGTGTGAGGAAAAAGTAACTCTGTCTACTGGTAGGAATGTGTAAGTTTCAAAATTGGAGTAACTTAAGCGCCCATACCAGTGTTTTCTTAGAATGGCTCAAGAACTGTATGAGAACTTGTAGAGAGTGTGGTTGAGATAAAAGAATTATGTGAGAGGATTCCCAGATGTAAAACAGGTGACCATGGTGCAGCCTCATTTTCACAGACAGAACACACTTGCTGATACATTTTCTAAATAGAGTAGATACCACAACCATTGAACATGAAGGCATACTTGTTTGTTATAGGAGTGGGAGGAGAGGCCATGCTGCTGAGCTTTCCCATTGCCTCACTTCGCCGTCGCAATGGACTGCTTTGTCTTGTGATCATCGTGTTTGTGCCTTGTTGTGTGCTGGTGCTGATCTCTGGACCAGACTTGAGCCAGGAAAAGGCGCTGGTTCAGAGACTGGCAGAACTGCAGGCAAAGCTACAACACCTAGGCTCGATGCATCAGGCTCGCCAGGAAGAGGTTCATATCCTGTCCCAGCACCTGGGAACACTGCTGGCTGCAGATGGTAACAACAGTTCTCTTTACCTGCCACTCAGCCCAGAGGTGAGATTGCTGCTTCGCAATCTCACAGGACTGCAAAGGGGGGACTCCACTCAGCTGCTGCGTCTCCCATCAGTGTACGACTTCCTGCCTCATCTACTTGATAGTCCATCCAGTCTCCGCCCGGCCTTCTGCTTCTCCAGGGGACGTACTGGAGGTAGAACCACTTTATGTGCTCAAAACAGAACATGCACAAGTCACGGGTACCTCCAACAAAACTTATTTCTCATGAAACAGCAATATTTTGGAACCCACTGATACACTTTAGTACAGGAGACAGAATGAACTTGACCAATCCACAATGGACCAGCACTTAAGCATGTTATGTCTATATGAAAATACAATGGCAAGCAATTTTTTTGTGGGCACAACATTTTGGCAGTAGGTGTGTTTGCAACACAACTGTCCAGTAAAGCGGGAATCTCAGTCTGATGAATTGTGTGTGTTACAACAAATTGCTGTTTCACGAGCAGTATGTTTGTGTTACAGTGTCAATGGTGCTTGGCATCCCAACTGTCAGGCGTGAGGTGCAGAGCTACCTGTTGGCTACACTGCAGAACCTGATTGACAGCATGAGCGAGGAGGAGGCAGCTGATTCTCTCCTAGTGATTTTCATAGCAGAGGTACCACATTTTAGACCAAAGTCCATAGTATTTTCAGTAGGTCAGAGATAACTCTATGGGCCCTTCATTGTCTGCCTGGTCCTCTGTTTTGTATATATCCATACTGATCTATGTACTTGTCTTTTCAGTCCATTCAGAAGATTATTCACTGATGTATGTCCATCCTTCGACAGAGTTCTCAGTTCAGATGGAGATTTGCTGTTTATGACAGTGCAGCTGTAATTTAGTGTGTGACCATAAAGGCAACAGCACAGGGCTTTCTGCTACAGTTGGCACCAACTGTTACTGCAGTCTGTACTTGTACAGAATTTCATAATTGATTACTGACAGTTTGTGACACAAATATGACATATTTTATAGGAAGGTTGTAAATGGCCCTTGGTGTGGTTTCTGCTTGAAGATATAAATACTTTTATATTTCCCTCATTAAATGTATGTAAAATTAAAGAAAATTGCTGGACATAAGTCCTAGACCCTACTGAAATGGGAAATGTACAAATCTTTTGTATGGTGGGCTGTTTTTGAGAACTTGGCTAAATTGTGATTTTGTGGCACAGAATGCTGATGTCTGAATGTCTTACATTGTGCTGACATTTTACAGGTTGACCAGGAGTATGTACTGCAAGTTGCAAAGCAAATAGAGACTCAGTGAGTATTCCATTGGAGCTGTTGTCACCTAACTGAGTGTTTTTTGTTACCTGCAGTTGTGACTGTGTTATTTTACTTTTCAGGTTTTCTGAGCAGATGGAGTCTGGACTGATAGAGGTCATATCACCCCCTGCCTCCTACTATCCTGACATGGAGAATCTGCGTAGTACACTCGGAGATTCTCCTGAGAGGGTGCGGTGGCGATCAAAGCAGAACCTGGACTTTGCTTTCCTTATGATGTACGCTCAACCAAAGGCCACATTCTATGTTCAACTTGAAGATGACATCCTGGCCAAGAAAAACTTTATCTCCGTAATGAAAAACCATGCCCTCCAGAGGATCTCGGAAAAATCTCCATGGTTTGTTCTGGAGTTCTGCCAACTTGGCTTTATTGGTGAGGGATTTTGTTCATTTTTAAAACAGCTGTATAATTTCTAACATACCATTTCAAAATTTTTGGCAGTATAACCATAAGAATGTTAAAAGTGCCTCGATTGAGTTTCGTGGGTTTTCCTTCCTTCCTTCCTTCCTTCTGGTTGGTGTTTATGAAGTTTTTTTTGTAATGTTGCCATTTTGTATCCTTTCAGAATATTTCAAGTGGCTGCTTTGGTGTTTCCTTACTCTTCTGTTCATATTAACTGATTGAATTCTATGATATTTGAGTTTCTCACAGCAGTGCATATTAAAGTTACAGTGTTCTGGGATGTAACACCATGCAGTTTGGTATCTGGATACCTGTAATGCAGAAGCACTGGCTACCTCATTCTTCAGGCTTAAGAATTAAGAGAGCAGATTGTGGTCTGCATGCACCAAACTACACAGCATTGCATCACTTCTTTCCTTACATTTGTGTGACACCTGTTATTATGTAGCCTGTGTTCAGCCTCATTTGCTTCTGATTGGCTGTTCAGGCTTCTGTGAAGCCATGAGTACAGTTTTATGTAAGCAGAGGACATTCAATTGTACTTAGCTGTGAGCATGAACTCAAGTGCCCAGAGCATGAATGTCTTGAGTTTAGGGTAGGTGTCAGGATTCTGCTGCTTGTTTCTGTTGTTTACAGCTAACTCTTTTCTGTTTCCAACTGTGACGGATTCCCAGATACTGGCTAGGTGTCAGGAATTGTGTATGGAAATGTTCTTTCATAGGTCAACTGTTGGTTGAAAGTTTTTACATGTAGGTACTGCAGGGAAACAGGCTGAATGTTGAGATTTTCTCGAGATATCATAGTGCCATGAGTAGCTGAATATTGACATTTCTTGCGCATATTGTACTACCGTGACTCATTTCCTCTGGAAGTAGTAGACACTGAGGTACTGGTATGAGGTTTGATCATAAAATTGTGACTCAATGTTTCATGCATTTTTGGAGTAACCCAAGGATTTACTACAAAGTGAATAAAAGGAGTTCAGTTTGTGATTTTGGCTAAGTGTGGTGAAGTTATCTGATGTTGCAGGCAAGATGTTCAAGTGTGTGGAGTTGCCGTGGCTGGTGCAGTTCTTCCTTATGTTCTACAATGACAAACCGGTGGACTGGCTGTTAGATCACATTATACACACCAAAACCTGCAGCCTCGACATGGACTTTGTGAGTTATGCTCAGTTCGTACACAGCCTGACAGCATACTGGAAACTTTCGCAGAGCCCTGAACTGTAGCTTTTTGTTTCAGAAAACTTGCAAGAAAGCCAAGTCACAGCTATGGATTCATTACAAACCATCTCTCTTCCAACATGTAGGGACTCACTCTTCTCTGAGAGGAAAGGTTCAGAAACTAAAGGTATATATGTAACATTCATTTGTAATTGAAGATGACCTTTTTATGTTTTATGTTTAGTATATGCAACGTGTGAGGTTTCCACAGCGTTGATGTAGAGGGTTCAGTTTTCTGGGTTGTTAACACTGGATAGCAGCGTTATGAATTCTCAGTATTCAGAGGTAACATGTTACTCCAGTATTTGACATTCAGGTGACTTTGCATAGTGATAAATTCTTATAATAAAACAACTAGATGCACTAATTTCTCAAATTTATTTTTGGAATAAAACTCTACATATTTCAGACAGAGGAGCTGTCCAAAACATGTAGAGTTTTATTACAAAAATAAATTTGAGATATTAGTCCATCTAGTTGGTTTTATTATAAGAAGTCACTCCAGTTTGTCAGGAATCAGTAATCATGCCACACATTGTAACAACTAGAAGACCTGAATTTTTATTTGTTTTATGCTAATAGATGGATGTAGATCTATTCAACAGATCGTGATATAGGGTGTGGGACGTGTCAGTGCTGTATGTGGTGTGATGTGTCAGTGTTGTATGTGGTGTGATGAATTAATTTCTGTGCTGGCTGTGATGTGGCTGTGCTACAGTTGGAACAAAACACCTCTGCATAGTGGCGCTAGCATAGACTGTTCCAAGTCATTTGCAGTTAATTTCAGTGTTACAGTCTGCATAATTCAGCAGTAACACCATCATGAAGTGAGGTCATGTACCGTGCTGTCTGTATTTTGTGTTTTAACAGGAAAAAGACAGATTTTAAAGAAGCATGTGTGCAGGATATTTTAATAATAATAATATTTATTTGCTACAGTAGAGATGTTACCTGGTGGCAGTGGTTGTTTTACATGTATACAAAACATGAAATTGGTTACTACTAAATTTAAGTCAGGAGGGCTACATGAGAAGCATGTAGTGGCAACTTGGAATCTTGGGAACCATCTCAGCATTTGCTTATAGACACAGGGAAACTAAGGAGACACAGGGAAACCATTTCATGATAGGCAGATCTGCTGCACAGACCTCGGAGATATTAAATCTTGCGTCTGGAGAGAAAACAATGAAGAGAACTCAAACTTTTGATTGATTTTTGAAGTTCAGAAGTGGAGCGTCACCAGTTAACCTCAGTACATCCATTTTTTAGCAAACCAGATGAAAATTATTGTCAAATAAAAAACTTGTACACGAAAACATCCAATTTGCTATCCATGACTTGTCTTGCGATGCAAAAGTCTCATTTCTGTTATGTATGAGCATTCTGATGCTCTGAATAACAAATCGTTCACCTTATGTATTGAATGGTGAGCAAACACAGAATGACAGTGCATGTCAGAACCTTCAAGAGAAGCTGCACAGAGACACATAATTAAACTGTGTGACTCCTATATATATATGAGGTTGAAGTTGGCAGTGAATTTGAGCATGTATGATGAGATCACCTTTCAAGACCAACTGCATGCTGCACTTGCTGATTTCAAATAACAGGACTTGGGCAATTGATTCCAACAGCGGTACAACTGTGGGTCCATTTTTCTGGGACATGATGCTGCATCAATGGGTAATTGGATCCCACTGTTTTGAGGGAGTAAATTGTGCTGATCTGAAAGGGTTGATAGGTCCTAGGTTGCAGATGAGGGCACAGTGTTCCCTCAGAATGTCAGGATTCTGTTATAGGTTGGCTCGGCTTCCTGTCCCAGAAGAACGGAATCGTCAGGCACACTGCTGTAAAAACCTTACAAGTGGTACAGTTGCTGGACTGAGTGAAGTGCTTTGCAACGGAACATCCTCAAAGGTGACAGTGTGGAATGGAGGGTAAATCCAGTTATCACACAGGAAAAAATACACAACAGAAATTATTTTTTCATACCCGTCAGAGAACTCTTGATGTAACACTGTGTGTGTGTTTGTTTGTTTGTGTTTACTGTGGTGTTCAGTTGCTAATTGCATACTAGTTACGAATCAGACTGTGAAAATGATGCCTTTCATTGCTAAACTTATACGGTTCTTTCCTGCTTAAACCAACAGGACAAACAATTCGGGAAGGTGGAACTCTTTTTCCCACATAAGAATCCAGATGCTACAGTTGAATCAGACATCAAGCACTACAAACAGTACAGTCTCACCAGGGCATATCTAGGCGAGACATTTTTTTGGGGCCTCCTGCCACAGCCAGGCGACCACTTGGTCTTCAAATTCACTGTGCCATTGTTAATAAAACGGTATGCCACCCCTGACTTTTGTTAATTGAAGTTTTGGGGCTCCTGCCACAGCCAGTTGACCACTTGATCCTCAAATTCACTGTGCCATTGTTAATAAAACGGTATGCCACCCCTGACTTTTGTTAATTGAAGTTTTGGGGCCTCCTGCCACAGCCAGGTGACCACTTGATCCTCAAATTCACTGTGCCATTGTTAATAAAACGGTATGCCACCCCTGACTTTTGTTAATTGAAGTTTTTCCCGTGGTTTACTCTTTTATTATTATTTGTGCCTGGTGTTCCACTTTAGTTCCATCACATCATCTTGGTCCTTAGCTGGTCAGAGAAGGTCTGCAGTTATGCAAATGAGGGCAGCGTTCTCCAAAATAGAGATAATCACTTATAAGGCTAGAAAGAATAAGAATAAAGCCAACCACAAACTGGATTTTTACCAATGCGAAAACTTCAGGTTTCAAGTAGTAAGTTTGTTTTGGTCATTTGTCACACATTTGAAATTCTGTATGAGGCAGATTCCTTGAATTTATATATGGCCTGCCTACGACAGTGTTATGTTGTATGAACCCATAGCAAGATGCTAGCAGAAACCCTCATATTCTTACAGATATGCTGCTCACTTGTGTATCAATGAGTATGTGACATGGTAGTATGAAGTGACATTGAATAATAGATTTTTTTGGGGTGGAGGGGGTGAGGGCTTGTCTTGGAGGGTTGAGTTCTTAATGTAAATTAAATTCACATAGTGATGTGCAGAATAATGAAATTTAAATGGTGGCTGCTTAAGAGCATGTATCATTATATGACGTGGCATTATGAGCACCATGCTGCACTTAGCGCATGTGTAACATCTGGCAGCAAAGGGTCAGTTGCAGCAAGTTAGGTATTACATAGGTAACTGCTGTCGACTGATGTGTGAAATGTTTGTTGTAGTAGCGGACATGTAAGAACCTGTGGAATGTGCCGTTATTAAGGCTTCCACTGCGTAACCTTGTTAATGCGAACCATAACCTCTGATGTTCAGACTTTTTTTGGCATAACGTATGCATTGCTGAACTTTAATCGAATGGCCTCTGTTCCAGCTATCTCTTCCGGAGTGGCAATGCTGAGCATCCCTCTGACCGTTTTTACAATACCTCAGTAGAAGTTCTACCAGAATCTAGTCATACAAGTTTGAGCAGAATTGATCTGAATGCCACCAGTGATGGCTATGTCATCGTAGGTCTGTACATATCAGTAATGTTGCAACCAACTGTGAATGTATCCATTTCCATTCATTGTTTTTTTTTTTATTTTTGTATCAGAACTGAATATGTATCATCTGTTTTCTGGATTTTAATGCCATTTCAATACATGTAATTTGAAGAGGCAGCGTCTTTCGCAGGCAGAATACGAGATTAACAGCAGGAATAGAGTTGCAAGATTTATTTGAGATTTGCACAGTGGAGTTGCTGCAGATAAGAGACTTCTGAGGTGTTATGTTGAATCAGTGAGTAAGTAGTTCCCCATTGACACAGTGTGACATTCCAGAAGACACATGTTCAAGAAGTACAGTAGTGACTTCAGTGCAGGCCTTAAAGAACTCTCCACTGTGGGCTGCAAGCATTAAGCACGTAGTTGTATCTCAAGTTTATGTTGTGGCTAATAAAGTGTGGCCATTCAGTTTGGATGCAAAGCGGAGGAGTAGGGAGACATTCATAATTTTTATGTACCTATTAACGCCTCCTTGATGCTCCCCATCTCGAAAACTACTGGCAAGTTGTAGGACTGGAGATGCATTTGGCTGGCATTGCCACAAGGCTTATGCTGCACAGTTGTTGAACACTCCCCAGTGTATTTGTTATATGTTGCTCGGCCCAGCCTTCACACACACTTACCTCTTCATTGTCCTTATTTTAATTTGCTTTCTTTTTTTTAAATCCAGTGTATTAACAGCAAAAAGCTGCAGTAGACTAGCTTGGTTTGTCCCTTAACCTCTACATTTTTGTTTTACCCAAAAAAAATTCTTTTTTGTTATATTTGAATATAGTACATCAACTTACGAAAATTATTTTGAAATTCCAACTTTTAGGCTCTAGTTTCCCACCCCCAGTGCTCAGGAATTCACTTTGTTAATTAATTCAGAATGTAAAGAAAATTTTGTGTCATCCATCATCATGATTCTTGGTACACTCTGTCTGCTTCAGGTAAGTTCGATGCCATGGGCGTGGCTGAGGGAGCAGTGGACCCACAACTTGGAACTATCAAAGTGATGCGACTAAATGTGCACAGTGAGAGTGACAACTGGGCCATCCTGAGTGAAGTAAGTGTGCGTGACTGGTATATTACGCATCTTAAGCTGTTCTGCAGATGTGTACTGACGAAGTTGTCTGTTTGTTGCAGATTAGCATCAGTGCCAGCTGACACAGGCCTGTCGTGCACTGACTCACCACCTGACTGACTGTATGGTATGGGTCTGTTGTAGGCCTGAAGCGATGAAACTGTGATAACTTTTTGTACAGTAGGCTCTGACATAACTGGCACCAATGGCTGTGCCATATTTTATAATACTGTTTTGTGAAATATCATTGTATAATGTGCAACAGGGGGTCAGTGCTTCACTGACACAGTTTTTACATGAAGTCAGTATCTTCAGGGCTCATTCTAAGCATGAGTTTTAGTCTTGTGCAGTGTGAAATGAACGTTACAACTCCGAACAGGAAGTGTCTTACCAACCATTACAGTTAAGTGGTTAACACTTCTGCTTCATGTCCCAAGGTTTTGGCTATCAGCTCTGAGACTGTCACTAATAAACCAGTCATTTGATACTGTGCAGTATGAGATACTGACAGCATCATATAACAAACAAATGAGTAAGTAAATGAATTTAAAAAAAAAAGAATAAATGACAAGAAAATGCCCGTCTCAGAAATGGCATGGTAGTGTTGGTTGAACACAAAACCACAGTACAGTATTTTGAGTCCCACAACTGAATATCACAGCATAATTCACTGTATTTTGGAGGCATCACAATTTTCATGCCAGGTGTTTTCCTAATATTTTGTGTGCATATCCTGGGACAGTGCTTTAAATAAAGTCACAAGTGCTTCCACTGGCATCTTGTAACATTCACCATTAATATTGATTCAGTATTTGTAAGCTACCCACACACTTAATGTGCCACTGGATAAAATAAAACCCACTTGAGATATACCCAGTTAAGAAGTTTTCCTGCCTAAGAACTCAGAATCCCGCATGTGAATGTTTCGTAACATAAGTGTTTTACAGGGAGGGGTTGTTAGCACCTCGCCCAACCCCCAAGCTGGAGGACCACCCCTTGTCGGCTGTCCGCGACTGCTTATTCAATTTATTCGCAGCTACCCTCCTTATCAGAGGCTGTTCTTCTCTCTGCAACCTGAGGACATGCCATGCCGTGGTGACGGACCCACTACATAGAGACAGGTGGCGGACACTTGTGAGTGTGGTAATGAACCTTTGGGTTCTATGAAATGTGGGGAATTTCTTGACTAGCTGCAAACCAGTTAGCTGCTCAAGAAGGACTCTGCACCATGTAGTAAGTAAGTAAGTACGTAAGTAAGAACTCAGAATAGTTTAGTACCAAAATATCCCCATGTTATTAGCATATACATTTCCATTTTAATATATTTCCTGCTTAAAAGACTTTTGTTCCTAAGAAATACAAACATTTTATGATACAGTGAAGTTTTCACTGACTTAATAGGTTTTTTTTTATCACAGTCTGAAGAATTTCCCAGTTTTTCTTCCAACTTACAATGAGGGAAAAATGCTTTTAGTTGATCAAGATTTATTTGCAGGGCTGTTTCCGTGGTGGGTCAGAGGTACAGATAAGCAAAACAGTGTTAATCCAAGGAAATGTGGCACGGGAAATGACGGCACATTCCGGCTGCACTGCCGTCTGTTTCCACACATGCCTTGCACACAGTGTGATGCTGCATGACCTATGTGCAATTTATGTGGCTAATGAATGTGGGCTTAATGGAGTATGAAGTGACTGCGACTGTTTTACTTTAATGTCAACAATATGAGTATTCTGTGCAGAAAATTTTTGCACTGTTTGTGTTCAGTTCAAATTGCTTATGTGTGTAGATTTTTCATTCTGTAGAGCCGTTAATTATTAAACACATGATTGACATGACTACATCATAAGCCAACATAAACCTAAGTTGCTCACAATTCGAGAAAAGCTGGATATGTTGGCCCCTTTGGGCACTACTTGAAATTTTTGTTGCAAAAAATTGTTTAAGAATGTTGCGTTTCTGGATCAATTTCAAGTACCACGCCCCATTCCCAATGTGTGAGTGAACAGCTGAGCCCAGAAAATGGTGAAAATTCCAAAATACAGTAAGGTAAAGTTAATATTATTAATTTCTATGCATCGGTCTACAATTCTATACAGTATAACCAACGAAATGCACAAGTATTTTAATATACAATCTGTTCTTGACAGCATAATTCCTCCAACAGGTTTTGGAGATGAAGATAATCCATAACATATTATATGATATGATGTACATTGATTAAATGCAATTGGGTTGACACCTGGTGGCAGTAGTACAGTACACATTTACACAAACAATACACAGAACAACACAATGAAACACAATACCTAGAACAGAACATATATAACAATAAGAATACACAAACATAACAATAAGAATACAAACTATATAAAATTAAATAGAAGCATACAAAGCATACAACCATATATACAGTTAATCACAATAAAACTAAAAGAATATGAAAGAAGCAGTAAAACTTCATGTGGTCTGTATATCTTCTAATAATGATAGACACCCTGCCCATAAGACCTTCATTCCACTACACTTCACCACACTTGTTGACATTCACTTCTTCCCATTTAAACTTTACAGACATACATTCCATAGATCCCTGAGGCTGTCATAGGACAATAGGATGTGGAATATGTCAAAAGCATACAAACGTATAAAATTATTACAGTGTAAGGATCTACACAGTCATATCAGTCAGCAATTCATATCATCTATACATGCAAAAAATTCATCCACAGAGTAAAAGGAGTGTGCATATAAAAAATTTTTTAGGGCCACCCTAAACTGGCTTTTCGTTCTTACGGCTTTAAATTCTTCATGGTAAGTTGTTAAAAATTCTGATCCCATAGTATGAAGCACCTTTCTGAAAACGGGGCAGGTTAGCAACAGGTCTATGTAGGTGGTGTATATTTCTTGTATTTATACTGTGTACTGACGAGTTTGTCTGAAATTGTTCCTGATTTCCAATAAAAAAAACTCATCAGTGAGTGTATATATATATTGGCTTGGGACTGTTAAAATCTCTAGTTTTTTCAAATTGCTTTCTACACAAAGTTCTAGGGTGTTCACCCATCATAATTCTAATTATTCTCGTCTACAAAGTGAACATCTTCCTACTGTATGAGGAATTTCCCCAGAGACTTATTCCATAACTCACAATGGAATGAAAATAAGCAAAGTAAGTTGATCTCAAAGTATCATTATTACAGATATGATACATTTGTCTAACCATATAACATGCTACACTTAGCTTAGGAATTATTTGATCAGTGTGATTCTTCCAATTAAGGTGACTGTCAATTTGTATACCAAGAAATTTTAAATTTACTACTTCTTCTATACACTTATCCTTATGACTAATGGTCAGTGCACAATACGGTTAATTTATTGTTACAAATTTCATTATATTTGTTTTTTTTCAAGTTTAAAACTAACATGTTAGCTGAAAACCATTCAATCATACGTGTGAATACATGGTTTGCTGAGTAGAGAAATCTATAAAATTTCTATTTAAGATTGTAATACTAGTGTCATCAGCAAATAGTATTGGTTCTGCAATGGAAGGTTATTTATATAAACCAAAAATAGTAGGGGCCCTAAAATGGACCCTTGGGGGAATCCGTGCTTCAGTATTCCCCAATCAGAAACTAAATTATGAGTTGAATTGGGTGATTTTATTTCTACCTTATGTTTTCCATTTGTTATATGATACCTGAACCATGTAGTTCACACACCAACAAATGTACTATTTATTAATGTGGTTAAAAGTTTTAAATTCACAATAAAATACACGATAATATCGCTGCTACATGTTTTGGTCTTTAATGACCATCATCAGGGAGCTTTATCTGTACCTAACTAAAGTTATATTTATGTTAAAACACTTGGTAAAATTATGTTGTTATATATATTAGGTGATGTGGCAGCATGTCGTAGAGCAGCATGTGAGTTGTGTGCTATGCAGAGTGTCTCACTTTGCACAGCACACAACACACATGCCACTCTACGACATGCTGCCACATCACCACGTAACATACAACGACGTAATTTTACCGAGTGTTTTAACATGAATAGAACTTAAGTTAGGTACAGATAAAGCTCTCTGATGATGGTCATTGAAGACCAAAACATGTAGGAGTGATATTATTGTGTGTTTTAATGTAAATTTAAAACTTCTAACCAAATTAATAAACGGTGCATTTGTTGGTGAGTGAACTGCGTAGATTTCAAAATGCACGGCGCAACGATAAAAAAATAAAAAAAGACCTGAACCAAAATATAGTTATTCCTTAGATACCATAAAAATGCAACTTTGTTAACAGAATTTTGTGATTTATACAGTCAAAAGCCTTTGATAAGTCACAGAATATTCCTCCAACATATAACTTTTGGTTAAGAGATTTAAGTACGCTGTCAGTTAACCTGAATGCAGCATCTTCAGTAGACATACCGTTCCTAAAAGCGTACTGTTCTGGGGCCAGTATATTGTTAGTCTGCAAATTCTGGCTTAACCTACTGTACATTGCTTTCTCATATATTTTAGTGAAGGTTGGTAACAGTGAAATGGGCCTATAATTTGAAATGTTAAATTTGTCTCCCTTCATGTGCAGTGGTTTTACTACTGCAATTTTTAGATGATCAGGAAAAATACCTGTGTGTAATGAATAGTTATAAATATAGCTTAATGGGATACTGATCAATGAAGCACATAATTTTACTTGTTATTTCATTGTAACCTGAAGTGTTTTTCGGTTTGAGAGAGCTTATTATACTTTTTGTTTCTGCTTCAGTAATTGGAATTATGTTTATAGTAGGGAAGTTTCCGGGAAATGAATCTCTTAAAAACGAAATAGCGTCCCTTTTTACAGATTTGTATCTGTGTAAGTTTTCTGAAGTTGTTAAGAAAAAAGTTATTAAAGGCTTTAGGTTTCTGTGACCGTGCATCGTGAGCAAATTGTGAAATGATAGAGAAAACCAACAAGATGCAACAGATGTTTATTTTTAACAATATCTCAACATGTTTCGGGCATCACTTCACATTAAATCTCCACCCCCTATACCAACCTGCCCATCACCGGCATACTTCCCCTAGTGCACCTAATAACACCTGCACCACACAACCCTCCCAACAACAGGCACAACTCATGCATAAGTGCACCCGCTCCGATACACCAGACCTGGATAGCACACGATACATACACCAGTCCA
>Ga0136643_10005587_pt1 | contig 17772 bp, 14 predicted proteins | sample TergutLab28metaG_FD_96883 | JGI IMG/M metagenome (GOLD analysis project Ga0136643, IMG submission 96883) | Labiotermes labralis P1 segment gut microbial communities from Petit-Saut dam, French Guiana - Lab288 P1 (version 3) (version 3) | ecosystem: Host-associated > Arthropoda: Insects >...
CTCTGGCCATTATCTCCGTAACCGTTCAACTTTGGACATAGGTTTTTTGGGTTATATCGGTATACTTTAACATAAGGAACACCCTCCCGAAGTCTGGCACATTCCTCCTGGGACACCCTGTATGTATTATAGGTGTGGATGGTGGTGATAGTCGCTGGATGGGACTTTTGTGTACTGGGAGTGATGTAGAAGGGTGGGTGGCTGGGGAGTAGTGTTTCACCTTTACCTGACTGGGTTGATATTTACATATTAGCTCATGTTTTATGAAAAATTTGGTATTTGAACCGAAGAGGATAATAAATAGCATTTTGTGGAAAGTAAAACAAGAGAGTATGCAGGGTGTCTAAAAATGCAGTAAATTTCCTTGTGCCTTTGCATGCAAAATTGGGTCTTTCAGAAGTTAATGATTGATGCTGGGAAGTGCTGAGATTTTGTACTGTCATTGGGTATGCAGTAAATGTGGAGCATGCTGGTAGAATGAAACTGGCAGGGGGGAGTAAAGGTAATATTACAATGAAAAGCTAAAAATTATAATGAAAAAAGGACTGGCATGGGCTTTATTGTTAACATCAGCATCCCCTGCGGCAACTTGAGGGTCATCTGGGATGCTCTTCTGCTGATTTCATGGGGGTGATGGGATAAACAATTTAACCATCGTGGGTATTTCTCCTCTGCTGTCTGAGGAGGTGAATGATAGGTGTCTGCGACCTGCTGAAGTCTCGACCACCCAGTTTGTTAGGCTGTCTGAGGTGGATGTGGTGGGATGTGCTATTGTGTTCTTTCATCCTGATCTTAGTAGACTGACCACTCTGTCCATTGTAGACTTGATCACTAGGACAGAGCACAGCTAACCATGTTGAGGAATTGTAGTGCCAAACAGCTATCAAGTTGGCCAAGTGGAACGCTTTTTCAATACTAATGCCATTACCCTCGAGTTAAAATATTATTACTGTCCCTGAAAAATGGGAGATTTAATAATTGGGTATTCCCAGATGACAGAACTGTTACTACCAAATTCAAATTAGGGTAACGTTTTGTCATGCTGGGAGATATAAAGTCCCTTTCCTGGAATGATAAGGATTAAGGATGGTGTCCAGACAGTTCTTGCTACTTACACCTTCCATTGTTAAGTGCAGAGTAGAAGACTGTTGTCACCAGATTATTAAAATTTCAACCAATATCCTGCCATTGCATTGACAGATATAATGCATATGTATTTGAATTCTGTCATCATTTCGTAATTTTTTTTTTGTTTCCTTCTCCATTTTTTCCTTTTCCTTTCATTTCCTTTGTTTTCTTTTCCCTTTTCCTTTGTTCTAGCCTGACTTCTAATTTTTGTATGTGGTAGCACCAACTAATTTATTATAAAATGGCTTAAAAAATCCTGGGCAGCAGGTCACTAGTACGTAGACAGTTTTGGTGGTGCTTAGAATTTCAGAAGCATACATTTGTAAATTAGCTTTATTTTTTGTTTGAAAATTTCAGTTCAACAAGCACTTCTTTGCTCAACAGCTCACTCCTTGCCACCAACAGATGGTCTCAGTTACCAAAATCACTTTAGTGTAATGTGAAAATGCATGGAAGGAACTCTTGAGTGCTTTGACGCAAAAGATAAAGATCGCAGGACTCGATTGGGGCATGTGCTTTCGTGTGTTAGTGTACATTGTCTTCCATACAAGCTGGCCGCAGGGGTTTCTTAAATAATTTTATCCCTGTTAGTGAACCGCCACATTTCAGCAGGCTCCAAAGCTGTTTATATTATTATTTCTATATATTTTATATAATTTTTAGTTCAGCATTTTGTTTTCATGTGCTTTTTTTGGTGCTTTTTGATCAAACATATGTAGAAAGTGATTATCGTTTCAGAATAGTATTGTCAGAGTATATTGATATCTTTTTATTTATTAGAATGGTAGATGTGCATGCCTACACACATATCAGACAACAACGTTTGTGCAAGTTTTAACCTTTACAAGACCTACATTCATATATGTGAACACATATTTAATGACACCCCTGGCAGTTAATTGTATGTGTTAAGCAACAAGGAATTTTACTGCAATTTTTTAAGATAGGCCGCATAATCTTTATTTTATTTTCCACACAATACCGTGTATTTATTAATTTTACACTTTCTGTTCAAGTAGTACATTTTTCATAAACTGTGTGTGCTAAAATTGATACCAACCAGGTTAACCTGTATATTGAACGTCGCACTGTGATAACATGAACTATATTGAAATAACCTGTCAAGAACAACTAAATTGTTATTACTTTGATAATTTAGTATTTGCTGCAATGTATATTCTTTATGTAGAAATAAGGTCTCATTTCTTTGTATAGAACATTATGTTGGTATTTTCCTAAGTATTTTGCGTATATTGTGTATTACCTGAAGATGGCCAGGTTGGCTGTAACATGTTGTAATGAATGCGAAATTCTGAAGGAAAAAAAAATGTAGTTGTGATTGATGGGTTATTTCAGTACAGTTTAAGAACTTAGTTGTTTGAAGTTGGGTTTGTTAGTGCAACAAGTCAAATGAAGAAGTCTGGTTTCCAGATTCAGAGGAAATTTGTCATTCCCTGCATTAGAATACTGCCTTATGCAATTTTAAAGTTTGTAATATATTATTTTTAATGGATGCACATGGTTGATCAGTGTGAATACATTGTTGTTTTCAGGGTTCTCCGTCAACATCACTGACTGCTCCGAAAACTCCATTGGCTAGTGTTGATGCCCTGTGGACTCAGGACAAGGATGACAGGAAGGAAGAAATGTCAAAAGACGTTGGAGAAACTGGGGGCAGTGAAAGTGATGAGAGTGAAGCAGATGACTCTGACAGTCAAGATTCGGATGGTGATGGTGACTCAGGGGATTCTGAGACTGCTAATGGCTCAGTCAGTGACTCAGAGGTAGGTGAATTATTATTTGCACGTATGTATATGCAGAGTTGGAGATATTGTGTGGGCTGAGTTTTAATTATATTACTGGAAAATTAGTTACATTTATCAGCACTCTTTATTTAATTTAAGTTGAAACTTATTACATCCTGCTTTACTTTTCATAATTGAAACAAATTTTGCATGCTACTGAATGGTTCACCCATCTCCACTTTGGAATTACCATAATGTTTAAGATTTCTGGGTTAGCTTGGCAGATGTGATTGGTATGGTCTGAAAGCTTCTAAATGAATGGGCAGCTTTATTGGCAGCAATACGTAATAGAATCATTTGGTTATTGGGATGTACGTGAATGCTTTAAGAGTCACATTTAGCATTGCACTTGTTTCATCCCCTGTAGTCACCTAACATCTCTGATCTTCTAACAATTCTGGGACTGGCCATATTTTAAGAGAAACAACCCTTGGAAAGTTATGCTGTTACTGCTTAGTGTTATGCTGTGTAGGATTTTGAAATGTGGATTTTACACTTCTGAAGGGACTGTTTAAAGTAAATTTAGATCAGGAAAAATATAAAATCAAGGAAACAGAATGTATGTGTTTATGGCAATCGGACACACAGGTGATTATACAAACAACACATTTTCCATCAGTATGTTATGAGGCTTGAAACTTTCACTAAAGTATGGTACAGATGTTATGCAAAGAATGTCGTGCAGGTGGTCTGTAATTGGTTGGTGTCACTGCTACCACTTTCTGAGGGGAATAACTAGCTTATAGGTGTACAGCTGCAATCTGCTGGTGGGACTCTGAAAAGCTTTATCGTAATATGGTAGGGTAGGAAATTATAACAGAGATAAATTTTTAGGAAAAATAGTAAAATTTCAATCAAACGCAACTTGTATTGTCAGTCAGATGCATAGACTACATGTTTTCGACGAAGGAACGAATCTGTCATTAGTCCTGAATACAAGACATACAACAAGAAAAATGTAGTGACATGTCAACATAAGTACATTCGAAGTGTGTGCTGTGGAATCACACATTAAAAATTATTACAATAAAATTGTAATGGTTAAAAAAATACATTAATATTAAAATGATAAATTACTATAAGAGTTAAAAAATATCATCATGAACGTATAAAATGGTGAAATAATAAAGTATTAGAATTTGTGGCAGTCTTCTGCCTTATAGTTCTTCTAGTTGCCTCTTTATTGTTTAGCCATTTTTTATATGTTCGTGATAATATTTGCAATCCTAATAGTAATTTTAATTTTTTTTTATTTTTTAACAATTACATTTTTATTTTAATAATAATTTGTAATGTGGGATCGCGCAGAGAACACACCACGATTGTACTTGTATTGATGTGTCACTATACTCTTTGCTGTTTGTCTGTACAAAAAGCCCTGATGGTGGATTAGTTAATTAATCTGAAACTTGTAGCGTATGCATCTGATTGAGAATATAAGTTGTGTTTGACTGAAATTTTATTGTTTTTCCTCAATTGAGCTACAACACAGTGAGATGTGTTCTGTTAAGTTAGAAATCAATTTTGTTTATCAAGGTTTTCAATTTAAAATACCATATTTACTCGAATGTAAGGTGACTCTAATCTAAGATGCCACAAAAAAATAAGTGTGCCAAGGGAAAATGTATTTTTTTCAAATTTGAGACAGCCCCTCGAAAATAAAACCTCCCCTAAACAAATTTACTAGTAATTGCATACACTTGATACACAAAGCATGTCGGATTCTATCTACCTTTACCAGTCAGGGTCACTGTTTCCATCTTCACATTCATTCCCTTCATCTTCCTCACACTCATTCCTAATATTCCTTTCCTCTTCACTGCCATTCCACAACATATCGGTCTCATCCACTGCACTGGATGTGCAGCACTTCTTAAAACCATTCACAGTCACATCTGGTGAGAAGCATTGCCATGCCTTTGTGATCTCCATTGACTAAATGTACATTTTTTTAACTTCTTTGAACCCATGAAGATTCACAAGTTTCTCCACAGATGGTGTTAGTGGTGGCGAAAATTTAAGTACATATGTTCAGGATTTCTGTTTCATGTCTGTGGTTTGATCAGTCTGAGTTCATGGCTCTTTTTATGGTTTTTAATTTGTTGATTGGTCCAGGTTTTATTTTTGAGCCTTGTAGTTAATTTTCAGTTTTTCAGTAGCCATTTTCCTGTTACTACCCTTTGACTAGATCTGTTCTCAGGTACATATCTTAGCAAGCTAGTGTTTCTGTGGAGTCCAGTGATTGAGAATATCTCATTCTAAGTGGTCTACCTTGGTAGGTGCTTCTTTGCCTGAAATCAGAAATGGACCTGGCCGAATTATCTTGTTTCTTTAAAAAATTAGATGATGGACAAAGTCCCAAAAAAGAAGTTTGTGTAAGGTAACTTCTGTCATGCCGTCTTCTCTCTTTTGGATTTCTTGACCCTTGAAGATGGAATTGATAGGTTGTCCTGAAACATCAGTAAGGAATTACCACTCACTGCTTCATAGTATCTCAGAAGAGTAGAGACCTTGCATGACAATAGGCCGATGCAGGCCATGCTTGGCTCTGCATAGTACTCTTCAGAGCTATTCAGTTTGGTGCAGTGCGGTTCAGTGCTTCATATGCAAATTTAAGAGTACCTCTCATGATTTAAGTAAAAAACCTCATGTTGCATTGGAGTAAACATGGTACTTAATATGACAGCGTCAGGTCAGTTTGTGCCCGGTTTCAATGTATAATCAAGGAATTTGGTGGAAAACAAAAAAATTTAAAGTTGTTTTGTGGATTTTTTGGCAAGACTGATAAAAACATATCTAAAATCAAGGAAAATGTGGATTTAAGGAGTGTAAAATCTGAGTTTCACTGTCTGTTGTTTTCCAGAACCCGTGTGGACTGAAGTAGATAAAAATGCCCTCAGAAATAATTTCAAATTTAGCATGAGTGTTGTGTGAGTATGAATGTGGTGTTGGTGAAAATGTATGGTAAATATATGAGACTAGGCAATTGGAGTGTGTCATGTGAACATGTGTTTGGTGATGATTTGTAATCCTTAATGATGGTTCAGTTTTTGAGATGTTGTGCATTCCATTGTGACTAGAATATGACTTTAAAAGAACACGTGTAATGTGGGGTATGAACAAATTAAATTGATTTTTTACATTGCAGTCCAAGTGGTAACACTGCTGCTTTCTATGTGTAAGGTCTTCAATTAAGATCTTAGCCTGACTGAGGTTTTTCATGGTTTTGCACAGCTTGTCAACATAAATGCAGAACTGTACGTTAAATCAGGCCACAGTCAGTTCATTCAACACCTGTTGCAGTTTCTTACTGAGCGTTCACCTTATCACTTGATATAATTTTACCTATTTAACCTTCAAATGGCGTGCGTTTGCGTATGTGAACACACATAAAGAACACCCATGCAAATGTATTTGATATATTTAGGTAACAAGGAATTTTACTGCATTTTGAAGACATGCTGCATAATCTGTTATTTTGACACAGTGCTTATAATTTTATCTTTTTCTGTTCAAATAATACTTATATTTTTCATAAACAACGTGGTAAAATATAAGTACCTACCCCCGCTCATTTAAAGGTTAATGTATTATTACATAAGTCATAGAGGGCTAAGTAAACAAAGAAGCTTGATCAGAAGCAGTAGACTTTTGAGAAGGGACAGTGCTACAGTGCTGACTAGAGTTATTGTAACCGCAAGTGTGAATATGAAAACTTTGTTGTCTGTGTGTATGTCAAGAAATGCAATTAAGAGTTTGATTAGTCTTGGAGATGCATATCAAAACCATTTCACAGACACAGGTCTAGTAGTTTTATTAATTACTGTAAATTCTGTTAATTGGAACAAACTGCATTTGTTTCCTTTTGTTTTAACATAAACAGATATAATGCATATGGCATTTGAGTGTGTGATGATCTGTGTGTAAGTTTCTCAAATTCCTCATTTTGTTTTAAAACATGCTGCCTGACTGTGTAAGGGTTATTTTCTTCAAACCTTTCAATAATGCCTCGTCTTTGTAAGCCAGAATTTGACCCATTCCCAGCCAAAAACAAACATATATATATATATATATATATATATATGTGTGTGTGTGTGTATGTAATTTTATTAATTTGTACTGTACAGGTTAATTCTATAACTTTCCATGCAGATACTAACGAATGTAATTATGTTAATATCTTAATAATTGTGGGTCCAGTAAATAAGTCAACTGGAAAAAATTTATTCGAAACATCAGATTTAAAAATGATTTGTGGCAAAGTGTATATAATGTTGGGTTTATGTCACTCGGGGCTTACGTAACGTGAGGCAGTGCCTTGACTGGGTGCAGAATTGTCTTAGGTACTTTGCTTAAGATGGTTCAATTATTGTAGAACAAGAAACTTCAAAGAGCATGGAAAATGACTGAAGATTGATCGTAGTGAAATTTTAAATTCTGGTATTTTAATTCGGAAAGGCATTTACATTGTGTAAGATTAATAAAAGAAGTTAATGTTTTTGTGGTACCGTAACCACATGTATCGTTTAATAGTTGTGCTTAATGGTAACTGATTTGAACTTTAAATGACCTGCATTTGAGTACATGAAAAACACAGCTAGAAATTCTTTTCATTCATTCAGATGACAAGCAAATTTTCTGCATTTTTAAGACTTGCTGCAAAATCTCTTTTATTTTCCACAAAAATGTCATTTTTTTTTTTATAATTCTTTTTCTGTTCAAATTTTATGTTTTTAATAAACCAAATGCGAAAATTTAAATACCAGCTTGCTTATTTAAAGGCTAATAGGTACTCAAGTGCTAATATCTCATCCAAGTTTGGAATGGTTGCCAGTTAACTTGTAGGATTGTTATTGCTGCGGCAAGTGTTATTGCTGTCTGTTACCCCAGTATATGGAGACAGGTGTTCTTTTTTAAAAATGCGGACCTACACAAATTTACACTATGTTTGCTCAAGCAGTAGCACTTATGACTAGTGTCTGTGAAGTGACTGAGGTTTTCCCAGGTTTTTCTTGTTTCTCCAAGCAAGTGCCATATAATAACCTAAATAAGTCCAGTGCTGTATCATACCACGTTGTTTTCCGGCACATTATTCACAAGTGGTCTGCCATTTAATGCTTCGTATTTGGAGTTACGGACAGCACTGTTAAACACTGTATACACAGACACTCAAACGTAGAAACCCCTGTTTCAGTACAGAAGAAGGAATGTAGACAACTGACTGAATGCTAGGTGTGGGCACTGAGGGTGTCATCAGAAAAAATGAGCATGTTGCAAAGTATTTTAGATTGTGTCACATTCCCACTGAATTTGGTGTATTGTGAAGCTAGTTACACCAATTAAAATGCAGTAATTCCTTGTTAAATGAGCACTGCTGTTCCCGGACCTTGCCCTTACTTGAAAACTCATGAAAGCAATGCTTGATTCCCACTGAAATACTTCTGAGAGTATCAAATTTGTTTCATGTTCTCATAACTGGATAAAATAATGGGCTAGTTTAAGTACATAGGTAGTGCAGTTTCATAGTTTGGCACCATAAAGTGTTGAGTGCAGTGTACAGTTTAATGTGGAAAATGCCCAGAAAATATGGGCCTATGTAACTCTTTGTATTTTATGACCTCTTTCAGCTCTCAGGTATTCTTGAAATTGGGTAAACCTATTATTAAAAACTGACGTTTGTGTTTAGAAATGGCTGATACTGCATGCCTGTTAATTTAAGTTCATCCTTTATGTGTGGATTGCTGGTATGTGCTTTGTCTTTGAAACTGCATGACAGGTAATAGTCACTTGCCATCAGATCAGGTGAACAAGCAGTCAAAAGAGGAAGAGTAACTGTTTGTCACTAAGGCAGCCATTGAAGAATTGGCTGCATGGATGGTTGTACTGTATCCCTGGAGGAACCTATATTCCTTCTCCTCTTAGCTTAAATTTGACTAGTTTTCTCATAAAGTTTGATCTGTAGTGACACTTTAAACTTTGAATTACACCCTGATCAGACTGGAGGAAATTGCCTAATGAGGAAGATCCTAGTCTGTATACTTCACCAAAAATTATGCCACTTCTCAGATCATGAAGAATGACCTGGGTAGGGCATGTGGCACTTGTGGGGGAAAGGAGAGATGCACACAGAGTTTTGGTGGGGAAACTTGACAGAGACTGCTTGGAAGACCTGGGCGTAGATGGGAGGATAATATTGAAATGAACCTTCAAGGAATAGTTTGGGAGAGCATGGACTGGATGGATCTGGCTTAGGATAGGATCATGTGGCAGGCTGTTGTAAACGTGGTAACGAATCTTCAGGTTCCATAAAATGTGTGCAATTTCTTGACTAGCCAAGGATCTGGTAGCTTGTGAAGGAGGAATATGCTCCATGAAGTTAGTCCAGTCAGTTATTATATGCCGATCTGTAGGCTGGATGAGGCCAGTTATACTTGATGGTACAAAAAAAAGCCCACATTCATGTACCAGTTGGGATTCAGGTGGATGTTTTCAACACTTGTGTAAAGGAGGATGCTCTTAGAGTTTGGGGGCTAGTAACATTTTTTTGAGATTGTACTTAACTTCTGCAACAAACACAGAAGTAACCCTGGTCAGCATCAGTTTCCACCTTGAAATAATTTTGATAGAATTTCATTGGGAATAGGTCCACAACCTCAAACGTGTGATTAAAAGTTTATATCACTCTTCATTTTGATAATACTAGTTGATGCCTCAGCTGAGTGTCCAAAAACTGAAATTTGGGGCTGAGCCAAAAGTTTTATATATATATATATATATTTTTTTAAGGGTCTCTTTATTTCCTAGAATAACATTGTCTCACACTATCTCTGAAACTGGAAAGGCTTTCTTCCAGCTGTTTAACATACCTTCAATTTGCAGTGTAATAATTATTACACTGCAAAGTATAGGGATGCTAAACACACCGACATTTTATTCACAGTGATAAAATTTAATTTATTGTTGCGATAAAATGTCAGATCACGTTGCTGTGATTAAATTGTCACTGAGATAAAATGCCAGTGTCATTATTTATTGGTGTGAACAAATGTCTAGGATAAATTGTCACATGATAATTTGTCGTGGCCCCGTCTCTCAGAACCTCAGATTCTGCCCTTCATCCTGAATGTTGTACCAGTACCAAAGTAACAGTTTCCCTGTGTGTTTGAAAATTTCTTTCTTGTGTGCAAGATGTCACTTTCTTGCCAAAATAAGCAGAATAGCTTTTGGTACATTTGCAGTGAAGTGGTGTTAAGATCACAAAGGAACCCACTATCGAAACTAGTGAGAAAAACTCATGAACTCTAATAGACTGTGAAGTCCGAGATGAAGGTAAATTTTTGGGTTTCGCGGATTTGCTGCAGCTCATGTTCGAGGACTTTGGCAGGCATTGGATAAAGAAAGAAAAGGTTTGCCTATTTAAGGCAAAAATTTCCCAAAATAAGTGAGGCCAAGATGAAAGAATGAATTTTTGTTGGTCTCCAAATTAAACAACTGTTCAAATGCCTCAACCTTAGTACAAAACTAATTGTTACAATAAGAAAAGCCTGAGGCATTTGAAAATGTGTGAAGAAACTTTCCAGGTTGTAAAAAAGCAGAAAATTGCAGTGAACTTGTGCAGGAGCTAGTTTCATCATACAGTGCTGTGGGATGTAACATGTAATTGAACCTATTGAACCTCCATTTTCTGCATTCCCATTTGGATTTTATTCCTGAAAAGATGGGAGCCATGTGCAATCAACATGGCAAAGGTTTCCTTCAGGAAATCTCCCAAATGGAAATGTACAGTGGAGAATCGGAGCTCAAATATATTGGCTGATTACTGCTGGAGTCTTATAAGGGAGACACCAACTGGCGAATGTAAGATGGAAAAGAAGACGAAGTGGGTGTTTAATGGATTTTTTTGTAGTTATGATACTGTATATAGAGGCACTGTTCATTATTTGACATTGTATATTGTAATCAAAAACCACTATTGTACTTTATTTATTATGAACATGGTTTTGAATTTAATCCCTTCTCCTTAACCTTGGTGGATGATAGGGCAATTTGGTTGTCATATTCAGGTTCAGCAATGTCAAAACTGTAAGAATCACCCTGAATTTTAATGGGTTTTTTTCTCCCCCTTCCCAGACCAGTGAAATCAATCCAGAAAAATTTCTTTATCCAAGGTTTTCTGAGCATTGTAATGAACCGGTAAATAAGGAACTCTTTTCGGTGATTTAGGTCGATTGTCCAGATGAAAGCAGAACCTGTTCATGAACTCCACAAACCTGCTGCTATGATCTTCAATTTTTAGATATAATTGACATCTGGTGAACAAATTATTGATGTTTGTTCCAGTTTCTTGTCTATTCAGAACTGCAGACCTGACAGTTTCTTCAAGTGTGTCCTGTGTTTGTGTTTTGTTTTTATGTGCATCTTGTTTCAAAGTTCGGACAGAAAATAGTCACAGTCCATCACATTGGACAAATGAACAGGCCACAAAGGACAATCAATTATTCTACCCCCAGACGTTTTGTGTAATGTGACTTGTTGAATTATTGGCTGAATGTTTTGTAGCTGAAAATAAGATGGGTCAGTGCTAATTGTTGCATTGATGGCATACCATACTGTGACTAGGTGCCTTGTAATGGCATATCATGTATTAAACTGGGATTATCTGTTGACATGTATCTATTATATTGAGTAATTATGGTGGAGCATTTATTGAGGCTTTCATCTGTTTGTAGGTTTCAACAGTAAAAATAGTTTGTGTTACACTGTCTTGTGTATTCATAACAAAAACTACATTTTATGTCACAGTAAAAAACCTCCTGTGTTGCACTGTTCTTATATTCGTGAACTGCAGAAGACATTTGCTGCATGTGAAACTAGACTGTATGACTGCATTGAGGTGGCACAGTATAACTGGATGTGCTGCAGTAATACTTCTGGTCTGTAACTCCTGCTGTGCCTGATCAGGTTACCATGTGTATGGGTTGCACTTTAATCTCAATTCTCTGCAGTTTACAGTGAGCAGCAGCTTAACTGTATGTGTCCCTACGGCATTTGTACATGTAAGAATTTACTCCATCCGCATTTTGCTTAAAGCCACTTGCTGAAGTCTCACCTTCGTCCCTCCTGTTTCATCCACATCATAAATTTGGTCAGCCAAATTATTATTTTTAATCGGTTGTTTACAAGTTTCACAGCATATTCTAGTAGCATTGTGTTCAGCACATTTGTTTTCTACAGGAACATCAAACGTTCGCTTCCCAAGCCGATGTTTAAAGCATCTAAGGCAGGCATTAGGGGGAAAACCCTCTTTCATTACTCCCATTTGTTCCTTGCTAACCAAAAAGGCACTGGCATCACAGTTCCTTTACAGAATTTCCACACAAATCAGCCATATAAGGCTTCATGAAACTGCTTTAATGTAGACTTTCAGAGGTTTTTATGTTTACTTGTAGCTTTCATGCTTCACTCAAAACTAGCAGCAAAATTCAACAGTTCTTCTTGAGCGTGTAGCTTGTATTTTACTGATGAGTCAGTACAATATTCACATTTCAACACATCATGGTTTATATTTCTCTCTCTTTTTTTGATTTCATTTTTCTGATCCATAGTTAACACATTTCATCTCTTATCACTGCTCAGTGTTTTATTTTTAGACTTGCTTCAAAGGTGCACAGATTATTATTGAGAGGTAAAAAATAAGGCTGCTGCAGTAACACACCACATTGGCTGCCAACCTAAAACTAAGCACGGCTTGTGAGTATAGCTAATCTACAAGCACAGCACCACCTGTGGAAGACACTACAAATATCCATAATATTCTGGAGTCTTCCACTTGTTTTTGGTCAAAGATGTGAGTGATCATCCAAATCTACACTTGAACGTGCGTTAGGTACCATATCTTTTGTCAAGGTTTCTGATGGTAGGTTGAGGCTGAACAGGTTTTAGATAGAAAATTGTTCACGTATGGTGTGTTAGGTAGCTTGTTTTTTATAAGTTGCAAAGTTTATGGAAGCAGTGAAGGGAATCCTCTAGGTTATGCTTGAAAACAAATGTTCTTTCTCAGGTTTGACGTTTTCATCCAAAATTGCAATTGCCACTTTGCACTTTTTGAACACGTGCATACGTTTTTTGGTATTTGATATTCTTGCTGTTGCATTGCCTTTGTCGTAAGATTCAGCTGCTTGATCCATGTTGAAGTGAGTTCTGTGATTGCTAATTTTTCTGTATGAGGGTTCAGAACTTCTTGAATGACACCTTTGTCACCGTCCTGAAACCCAGCTTCTGTTGCCAGCTACACAGTTGTTATTTGAACATCTTCCTTGACTCAGGCAAAGCTAGTGATTTTTTTTTGGGGGTATCATCATCGTGTTGTGTTTGTTAATCGATATCTGTTTTTATTATCAGAGTGAACACAACACTTTGAATGCTATGCATTTATTTATCTTCTACAAGATGTTTCGGCCATCATCAGGTAGAATCACGATAACATGAATGAAAAAGATTATGTTATTGTGATTCTACATGCAGAAAAGTGTTGTGAAACTTAAAGAATGTGAAAGAAGATAGAAGACTTGGGCACATTGTTGAAGCACAGCACCTATGTTTTCTTCTGCTGTTACGATGGTGTATTGTGCTGCTTTTTTCAGGATATGATGGAGCATGAGCTCAGAATGTGTGTCAAGATCAGTCAGTCTGTGAGCACTGTATGCCATTTGTTGTCTCTACAGAATATGTGTTCTGATTTAAGCAAAATTGGTGTTTGAAAGTAGGGTCATATCTTTTGTAATATTCCTAAACTTAACAATTTATCCCCTGACTCCACCCCATGGGTTTTGTTATTTTTATTGTCATATTCTTTAAATTCACTTGGTTATGTACTGTTTGGGTCTTCAAACAGTTTGCCAACTTGAAATGATTACATTTGGTGTTGGAATGAATGGATTGAACTTATGTTTTAGCTGCTAGAATGTTGGCACTGCATTTCATCCCAAATTAGTCTGAATCAGCAGCACTTTTGTGTGGTAACTAACACTTAAATTTGCCAAGCATCCTAGCGGATTGAGAGCCACTGGTGTGTAATGTGTGTACAGGGCTCAGAAAGTGGCTCGTGCAGTTGGAGTGACTCGGACTCAGACTCAGGCAGCAGCTCCTGCTCATCGGGCAGCGGTTGCTCGAGTGGGCGATCCTCACATACCCACCAAACCTTTTCCATCAGGGAGACTAATTTTGATCAGGTTTGTAATATAAGCAGCAACTTTTCCTGGTACTTGTGTCTTTTCCTGCTGTACTGTAACATGGTTGATTGAGCATGTTGGTACTCCACGATCGCAAGTTGACATCTTACTTGAGGCATGAATGTTTGCATGTTCTTGTAGTCACTAACATTTTGTGAGTCCTGAGCAGAATGTAAGTTATAGAGTGCACCTTTTCCTTTTCCATTCAGATGCCTTGTGAAAAAAATTTATTGCACATTACATTTACAAATGCTGTTGGGTTGTTGATGGAAATTTGTGCAGTTGTAATGTGCTATTAATATTTCTGGAGGTATTTGGATGAAAAGGTACCGAGTTTTGAGGCAGATACTGTAAGTGCTGTAAATAATGTCAGTGTGTATATATGTATTCTAGAAGTGTGCCTGTTGCAAGGCATGTTCAGTAATAAGGTTCCCTAGTGTATAACATTTTTGTTAAGCTTTTTATTTTTAGGTAGGAGGTAGCACTTTTAATAGGGGTGAGATGCAACAGATGGCGTAAATATCAGTGACTCAGATTCTGTTCATGGAATAAGTTGATATGCAAGGCCAGTGACATTGGAAATTTGTTTCATGTAGAAGTTCATTGTGTGATTCAGTTTTTGTGGGTGAATTGTGTTTCCTGCATCCAAGTTCACAGCCATTTGATCAAGGGGTCATGATGGCTTAATACAAGTGCAGCATGTCCGAAAATGGTGCAGAGAGTTTGAAAATGGTCAGAAGGACATCCGTGATGATGATCGTACTGATCGGTACAGCACATCAAGTGCATGTGTGAACGCAGCAGAAGTGGAGGAAGTGATTGTGGGAAATAAACAAGGCGCTTGGAAGGTCACCACTTGGGACGTGGAAGTAGTTGTTCCAGAATGGTTACAAATGCAAGTGTCTTACATCTACTGTGATGGAATTTTTTTTAACTGGTCTCACGTTCAGACAAATTCTTCAACACGCTGAGGGATTTTGTTGAAAATAAGTGATACGTGACTGGAATAAATGAGTTACATCCAATGTTGTAATGACATCTCATGTAGTTTTATGACCTGGGGAACCTTATGTATTGAAATTCCTTTGTATATATGAGTGTGTGTGTGTGTGTATATATATATATATGTGTGTGTGTGTTTGTAACAGGCTGTTTTAAGTCTTAGTGGCCTCTTAACATGCAGATGGAACCGCAAGGCTTTGGGAACAAATTTGAAGTAATTATGAATGGTAGGAAGTGCGTAAGATCATTTCTGTGTATTGTACTGGTTTTTTAATTACATTTTAACAGTATTTCTGCTTACATTACATGCTGTCTTTATCACTACACAGAAGTTAGATGTATGTACTTGAACCTTGAGATCTCTGGTAGGGAGTGTGGACATTAGATATCCCTATGGGCTAACAGAAAATGAATGTTTCTAGTTCGGATTATGTACATTAATCTTGGTGTTGTGATTAACTGTAACCAATAAGGTCATCACGAACACTGGAATTCAGTTTTGTTGTAAAACACCTGTTTAATTCAGAGAACTTACACAGTAATAATAATAATAGAAATATTCAGAGCCTTCAGTTTTCAATTTGCAGAGGTGTCATTCTCTCAGATGTGTTGTGGTCTGATTTGTTGCACTTTCACAACTTGACCACTTACCTTCGCTGGAGGCTCAGTGCCATTCTGAATCTCCAGGGCAGCTGTTGTGGTTGATGTGTGCCAGTGGTGATATGCAGTGTAGCGTTCTGAGTCTTACACAGTTTCTTCAGACAGTTTTGCCTTGCTGTAGCCATTACCTTGTTGCCAAGCTCCATGGTTGGTCATGTACGTTCTGTATGCAGTGCTGAAGGTATCTGCTGTAGATTCTTACAGGAATTCAGAGCATTTCTGTCCCTTTCCCATGGCATTTTGTACATTTGTGGCCCATGAAAGCGTTTTGTCTGTTTTTATCCTGTATTGCATAGAGACCTTACTCTTGGCCAGCTGTTTGTTTATGTCCTGCAGATGAATTTGTGGAAGCTTTTTGGACAAGCTGAGCAGTTAAAAACAGGTCTGCTCAACCCATAGCTCATGGGCAGCATGTTACCTGCAATGCATTGTTATGTTGTAAGCAGAGACATCTGAAATGAGAAAATAACTTTTTTAACTCTTTCCCTGGTGAAGCCAAGATGGAACGCTGAAGCATTTTGGAAATCTTATGAGCTGTTTGTTTATAGAAACATATATTCTATGTATTGTTTGCACGTAAATGTGTACTGTACTGCTGCCACTGGTTGTCAACCCAGTAGCAGTCTCCTGGCATGAATTGCATTTTTAAATAATTTTTTCCTATTAGTAGTAGTCGATTTTTGTTGGCATAAGGTAAAGAAAAATACACAGGTAAAATATCATGTACATTTATTCATTCTTCATTCTCTGTACTGAATTTCATGTTGCTGAATGCAGGCCATATTTTGCCAGTGTTGCCCCCTCCACATTCAAGGTTGAGCAGGCCTCAGATTAAAGGTTGTTTTTTGCATGCTGACTATTGTGTTGGAGTCTGTCCATGTTGTGACTGACGCTAAGGCTTGGTGCAGCAAGCCAACGAGATTTACGATCTTGTTGTTTGTGGCCCATGGAGTCAAGTTATCAGTGTGCAGGTAGGCACGAACCCTCACAGCATGCAGTAGGTCATTAATTTTTATGTTAAAAAGCACACAGTTCAGGATGGTGTCTTGAGGCAATTACTGTAATGCTGTATTGTGGAAGTGAACGTCCACAAATCTGTATGATGGGAAATGCTTGGTCCACTTGTAAAGATGTCCTGAATATGTAGGCTTTGGTCAGGTTGTGCATCATTTGCTGCACATTTTGCTGCAAGCAGCTCTAAACATCACTAGATTTGCTAACATGGACATTTTCTTCTGAAAACCATCTGTAACTCCTTTAGTGAAATTGATGTCTTGGTTGCTCATGTTCCTTTGCTTCTCCCCTTTCCTGTGCTCACCCACTTCAGATCTGTAATGGATGGGAATTTAAAGGAAGATTTGATGCAGGCCTGTGCTTTAGCCAGGTTTACGAAATGCTAGGGCTGGCTTTATAATACCATCTTTCTGATGTCTTCTGCCCTGTCTAAATACTACAGTGTACCAACACCTGTTGTTTATGACAGGGGGCACTGCCTCATAGTTGTTTTGTTGGCTGAGCTGTTTTTCTTGCTTTGTTTTGACTTTGTTTCAGGGTTGATGTATGGTGTTCCAAAAGAAGTGTGTACTTGACCATTTGGGGTACATTTGGTGATATAGGATACAGTGTTCTTAGTTATGTGTGAGAGTTGTTATTCACTAGGCTTCTGGTTCTTGCATGATGTGTCATTTTCTTGTATTCCAGAGAGTTGGTTGTATGGAAATTACATCTTTATAGGTAGCATTGCAGTTGCATGTAGATCGACTACTGAGTATCACACCATACCCACACCTGCCAGGTGTCTGTTTTAGACCCAGGCTGGTTTACGGCAGCCAGTGTGATTGTGCTGTAACCAGGTGTAGTCAGGTTGTGTGGCAGGCAAAGGACAAGCTGGTCAGGTTCCATGACGAGGCTTCTTGCCGGTTGGCTACTCTGACATTCTTCTATGA
>Ga0136643_10005589_pt1 | contig 17770 bp, 7 predicted proteins | sample TergutLab28metaG_FD_96883 | JGI IMG/M metagenome (GOLD analysis project Ga0136643, IMG submission 96883) | Labiotermes labralis P1 segment gut microbial communities from Petit-Saut dam, French Guiana - Lab288 P1 (version 3) (version 3) | ecosystem: Host-associated > Arthropoda: Insects >...
AGGGTGTTTGAGAACATGGTGTTGAGGAGAATATTTGGACCTAGGAGGGACGAGGTAACGGGGGAATGGTGGAGATTGCATAACGAGGAGCTAAATGATTTGTACTCCTCACCCAATATTGTGGGGTGATAAAATCAAGAAGAATGAGATGGGCTCGGCATGTGGCGCGTATGGGTGAGGAGAGCTGGGTGTATAGGGTCTTGGTGGGGAAGCCGGAGGGAAAGAACCACTGGGGAGACCTAGGCGTAGATGGGTGGATAATATTAGGATGGATCTCCAGGAGGTATGGTGTGGGTATATGGACTGGATTGGGCGCGCCCAGGATAGAGATAGGTGGCGGAGGCTTGTGAGTGCTGTAATGAACCTTCGGGTTCCGTGAAATGCGGGGAATTTCTTGACTAGCTGCAAACCAGTTAGCTTCTCAAGAAGGACTCTGCACCACGGAGTAAGTAAGTAAGTAAGTATGTAGGCTACGGGCTAAGTGGTCCGGAGTTCGAATTCTGGCTTGGACAAGAGGGTTTTGTCTTCAGAACGTCCAGACAGAAGAGTCTGGGTCCCACACAGCCTACTGTTCAATGCGTACCAGGATTCTTCTCCAGGTGTAAAACGGCTTGGGAGTGATGTTGACCACTCGGCTCTACCTGAGAGCTTTATTTCTTCTCTTCCTGTATGCTTTCGTGGCATGAACTGGGGCAGCTTTTTTCGCTTAAAACAATGACTGCTATTATAACTGCACAGTGATTTACTAGCCTTGTGAACTGTGTAATTTGTTTCTTTTTCCCCTTGTTTGGAGTACAGAGTACGAAAATAAAACTTAACGCTTCTCAGGATTGACTAATTCCTAAATAGTCACACATTATCACCAATAAATATTTACTCTTCTAGCAGCAAAGGCTGCACTGCTATTACAGACCTATAAAGGATTGTCCTTTTCCTATTACAGGACTATAGTGCCTTGCCCTTCTTCTTTACAGAGCATTAATGCACTGACTTCTCCTCGTATAATGCCCTTCTCTTGTTCAGAAGTCACTGTCCTACTCTTGTTGTAGCAATATATTGAAATTTCCTTCTGTTACAGAAATATAATTCACTGACTTCTCCTTTTGCAATGCCGTTTTCCTGTTCAAAACAATAACGCACTGCCCTACTCCTTTTGCAGTTATATAATGCAGTCACATAATGTTACAGAACTACAATGAACTCTTCTTATATTTTAGTACTGTCAGGCACTGTCCTTCTGTTGCAGAACTGTAACACAAACGCGTTACATGCGCAAAGTTTGTAACAGCGGTAAGAGTTCTAGACCTCATTTTGGGAGATTCAGGTGCACATCGGCACATTAATGATTCTAGGTTACTATCTGGGAATCTTGCGGTGCACACTGGCACAGAAATGTGTCTAGGTTACTATCTGGGGATTTTGCGGTGCACATTGGCACAGTAATGAGTCTAGGTTACTGTCTGGGGATCTTGCGGTGCACATTGGCACAGTAATGAGTCTAGGTTATTATCTGGGGATCTTTCGGTGCACATTGGCACAGTAATGAGTCTAGGTTACTATCTGGTGACCTTGCGGTGCACATTTGCACAGTAATGAGTCTAGGTTACTATCTGGTGACCTTGCGGTGCACATTTGCACAGTAATGAGTCTAGGTTACTATCTGGGGATCTTGCGGTGCACATTGGCACAGCAGTAAGAAATATAGGCTACAATTTATAGGGCTTCCGGTGCACATTGGCACAGCAGTAAGTAGTCTAGGCTACAATTCGAAGGGCTTCCGGTGCAATTGGACCAGTAGTGAGGAGCCTAGGCTAAAATTTGGGGGCTTCCAGTGCATATGTGGCACAGTAATATGGATTTTGGGTAACAATTTTGAGGGTTTCTAATGCACATTAGCACAGCAGTAATTTGTCTTGGTTAAAATTTAGAAGTTTTTCTATACCCATTGGCATAGTCGTAAACAGCCTTGGCTACAATTTTGGAAGTCCCCTCTCTGTGTCACGGACAGCGACATGATTGCCCTGAATGAAATGTGTTCGCCCAGGCAAGTAACAATACGACATTTTAAAGTGGGCAAGCAATGCTTCTCTCTACTTGTGTTCCTCTTTATTATCTGGAGTTAATCTACCACATCTTACGCGATATAACTTCAACAGTTGGTATATTGCTTAAAAAATCCTACCTAACCGACATTTTCTGATTAGCTATTGTGTAATATAGTTCTTTAGGAAAAAGTATTAAACATTGTGAATGTTAAATATTGTGAGTCATGTCAGACAATGACAGTTCAAAATTCAGAACTTAAAAGTCGAGACAGAATGTGAGGGGTAGAAAGATACAGTTGAGGATTTAGAACTCGTGCTCCCCATGCAGGAGTTTTGGGGTTCGAATAACGTTTCTTCCGTCATTTCTCCGAGTGCGTCAAGACATATACCGGGCTAAAACTCGAATAATCTAATTCCTTTTCCTTCTCGATTTTTTGCAGTTTATCAATCAAAATAATTTTGCTGACTGACGTTATTAGTAGGTGAAAAAACTTTGTTTGATGACACAGGTTTCGATTGACTAGAAGTGTGTCCTGTGCCTGTGTCCTTGATTTTGAAAATAACTCGATTGTGCTGTTCGATTTGACATGCTTATTGATCTCATATAATATAGGTTAATTTTCTTTGCTCTCGTATTGAGGAGCATTCTACATCGGCAGTGCCTGTTTGGCTCGTGTTAGCATGTTGACGGTAAGTGGTGGTTATCGGTGGGCGATGTTTCCTTTATTATCTTTTCCCCGTCCTGCAGTTACATATCCAAACACACTGAGTATTTTTGATGATCAGGGTCACGCGACTTAACAGCCAGTGCTGAAGAGACGTGGGGAAACCAGTTCAAATTTCCGGCGCCCGGCAGTCCGGAATGGAAACCGGAGCCCCGACTATGTTGCTTATGTTTTCTGTCTTTCTCGATAGTGTCCTTGTATTAAATTGTACACATTAACCCTTTCATACCAAGCCCAAGTCACACAGCAACTGAGAGTTAGTCCTTATGATTTTGTGTAAATATTTTAGCAGATCCGCTCTTGCTGGTGGAGGAAAGACAATTTTTTTTCGCCGGAGTTCGAACCCGCTCTCGGCGGCCCTGCTTACAGCTACAAACCTGTACATTCTAGATTAAAGTATAATAATTCCAATACATTTCGTGCCATGTGTGAGTTTCAGGTGTAACAGTAGTGGGAGACACTGTATACGGAAGCAAACGAGCAAGCAAGCAGGCAAGCAGACAAAAACACAAACAAACCAATAAACAAGCAAAGATGTCAACTTTCTGATTGCTGCTTGTTTAAATGCATCGAAATTAGTTTTTATTATTTAAGAATTTCCCTTTATAATTTTTACTGAAAATTTCAATACAGATATTTGTAAACGCTCTCGCCAAGAACGACGCTGGATCACAAGAGGACAGGAACTTAATACCAGCATCTCTTTGTTTATAATTAAAAGAAACTGAAGTAGAGTAAATATTGGCACTTCCTCTGCAAAATATAGAGATGTGCTCACGTGTATATCTAGTACTCCAGTGGTTAGGAGGAAGGATGAAGAAAAGTATAGTCCGATTGTCTATTTGAATCTTTATCCAGCGTCTTCTACACCTTACTGGCGGACACTTGGAGAGGTGAAATTATTTTTCTCCTGCGAGTCGTTGTGTAGATTATATAAAATATATTTTTGAACCTCTTCAAATACTGATACACAGTGCTTTCCATGAGTTTTAGGGCTGATTTTTTTTTTAAATAACAGAACTAGAACGATCTATCGGCCAACTCACTAACTGAGTACTATCAACCAACATCCGTTGACACAAAGAGTTTCCTTTGTTTATCTTCCGACAGTGTACGAGTTATAACTTGTCCTATAAAGTCAATTTTGTTTGTAGGTCATGGATGGCGGAAATAATCAGAGTTGCCATAAAATTTTGTTTCAAAACCGGTCTGTCTGCGACAGAAACGCTAGTGTTGGTGCAAAAGGTTTATGGGAATGAGGCTGTGCACCAATCAAATGTTTTTAGGCGGTACTGTCGATTTCGAGACCGAACGGAACTGGTAAAAGATGACGAGAGAGGTGGCCGTCCAAAATCGACTCGAACTGAGGTAAACATTGCTGCTGTTGCCGATTTGGTCAAAAATAACCGTCGAATTGCATCAAGAATGATAGCAGAATCGTTGAACATCCTCAAGATTGCAGCACTTCGTATTCTGAAAGAGGATTTGGGAAAGAGAAAGTTTTGTGCACATTTTGTTCCACACTCCTTGACAACTGAGCAAAAGGAAGATCGAGTCATATCTTGCCAAGACATCATCGCAATGGCCGATGCAGACAAAAATTTTTTAAGAAAATTATTACAGGAGATGAGACTTGGTGTTTTGCCTATGACCCCGAAACAAAGCGACAGAGTTCTGAATGGGTTGGTGAGACATACCCTCGGCCGAAGAAACTGAAATTCCAAAGGTCTCGCATCAAGACCATGTTGATAATTTTTTTTCGACTCACATGGCGTAGTGCACAAAGAATTCGTACCAGACGGAAAACAGTATATGCATAATTTTATAAAGGAGTAATGGATCTCCTCCTGAAACGCATTCAGCGGGTTCGTCCAGCTGCGTTCTGCTCTCGAGAATTTTTCTTGTTGCAAGATAATGTGCCCACCCACAAAGCTGCAAGTGTTTGCCAATTTTTGACCCAAAAAATATTACAACCCTTTATCACACCCCCCCCCCCCTCCATACTCTCCAGATTTATGTCCGCCAGACTATTTTCTGTTCCCCAACTTGAAAATGCAGTTAAAAGGACTGCACTGTGCAGATGTTGCTGAGGTCCAAGAAGCCGTAAATGATGAATTAAAGAAAGTCCAAAAAGGGGAATTTTCGCCAGCTGTTCAGAAATTGTACGATCTCGCTAACGCCTTTATGTATGCCAGTGAAGCTTATTTTGAATATAAATAGGCATGTGCCTTCGATTTAAAAAAATATAAGTCCTAAAACTTTTGGGCCGCACTGTGTATTTGTCCACTCCACAAAGTTTACAGAACACATATCACACATTATTCGTCTAAAATTAATTTTAATATTATTTTTCAATATATTTTATTTCACCCAAGACGGCGCTTTCTTTTAGTTTATGAACCTAGAGTTGTGTAGGTATATGTCTTCTGGCCCGCGAGTATTACATTCCCTGCCCATATTCATCTTCTAGATTTCACAGCCCTAGGTAACATAAAGTACGTTGTTCTTGTGGCATATTCTCCATTATTCTTTTAACTTCGTCGCTCATATATCCCAATATTGTATGCACTATGATATCAAACGCAACTCAATCTGTGTTCTTCGCCTACTCGTGATCAAGGTTATTATTAATGACGACGACGACGATGATGATGATGATAATAATAATAATTTAGTTAATGCTTATTAACGTGCTGAATCATGAGTCAGATAGCCAGTAACGGAAACAGCATAACATACGAAAGCAAATAATAAAGGACAATAAACAGATGATTTTATAATTACAACCAACAAGATGCAACTATTTTTGATTATTTATTTCTAAAATAGTTGCATCTTGTTGGTTGTAATTACAAAGTCATACTAACGATGCACGGACACACGAATATAAAAAATAGACAATAAACAGGACACAAACGTACAAAAACAAAACTAACAGAAGAGTACTTAAATCGATAATTAATTAGACGCCTTACAGTGGTGAACTAATATTAACAATCAAATCTGCTTGAATGTGACAATTTGCCTCCTGAAGACATCTCAGTTACCACCAACTGAATTTGCCGCAGTTGCGCATCTGTAGGAGAGGCAAGTGTTGAAGGAAGGACTGACGTGAAACAGAGAGGGAACTTGAGGACTAATAATGTCCATTGAAAAGGACAAGATCTAAAACCCAAAAGAAACCTTAGTAACGACAGACGCATCAAGATGATGTCTTCTGTCATGTAAAGTGTGTAAATAATAATAATAATAATAATAATAATAAAACAAATGGCTGACAAACGCTTATTTGTTCGTCGAAACAGAGGGATTTTTAACAGCAATACAGGACCAAGTCATACTAAAAAGAAACTACAAGAAATACATTTTGAAGCAGCCAGACACCGATGAGCTGTGCAGAAGATATGGAAAAGAATCGGAGACAACCCAACACATTACTGCAGCATGTGAGCAACCAGCACCTACCAAGTACGTAAGGAGACATGATGGACTAGCCAAAATTATCCACCAGAACCTGGTAGAAGCAGCCGAACTGATTGAAGATAATAGTTCATATTATAAGTACACACCAGCCAGTGTACTGGAGAAAATGAAAATTTCAAGCTGTACTGGAATGGCAGCATAGTTACATACAAAACAGTACTTTTTAATTGACCTGACATAACTTTTATGAATAAGAAAACAAAGAACACCTTTTTGATAGACATAGCTGTCCCAAATACACATAATCTCGCCAAAACAATAACCGACAAACAAAACAAGCACCAAGAACTGGCGAATGAAATATGTGCTATGTGGAAGCAAAAGGCAACACAAGTGATCCTGATAGTAATATCATTTACGGAAGTAATTCCAAAGTCACTATAACAAAGTCTAATAAGGCTTAACTTGCACCCGAATACATATATACAACTGCAAAAATCTGTAATTCTTACCACATGTTCAATAGTAAGAAATTTTTTAAACTACAAATAGGACCACCGAGCCTAATCCTGTTGATTACTACGTGCCAGGACAGATGATTATTTCCCAGCCAAAACTGAGAAGTGAGAAATTCGAAGATGATGATGGTAATAATAATAATAATAATAATAATACATTCTCCACGTTCATTCTTCCAATGACATAAGACAAGAGGTTTCAGATTGATGGGTGCTTGGATTGATCTGGCTCAGGACAGGGACAGATGGCGGTCTGTTGTGAATGCGTTAATGAACCTTCCTATTACGTGAAATGCTGGGTGTTTCTTGACTAGCTGAGGACCTGTTATCTGCTCAAGAAGACTTTGTTCTGCGGAGTGAGTGAGTGAGTGAGTTAGTTAGTTAGTTAGTTAGTTAGTGGTGCAAGGAAAACACATATGAATGGTAATGGCATGGGCCCCCCTTTATGTATGGAAAAAAGAAAGACATGAAGACATTACTAATATCGTCATATAATCGGTGCTGTCAAGGAAAACTTTACTAACTTTAGTATAAAGAATTCTGAGTCAGTGAACTGCATGACGTACGGACAAAGGTGAATGTGCTCTGCTCTGTCAGTGAATGAGCAAGCTTCAACATTGCCTTGTGGGACAGCAACTTATGTACAACCACTGGGCAGTTCGCAAGTTTATAATGAATGGTGTGCACTATGACGCAGCACACAGACTTTACCAAGGTGTTCTCTAGTTGCATAATTTCAAAGTTTCAAAGGTACACACTTACTGTTTATGCCCGTAAGGATATTGCAGTATTCCCTGGGCTTATTTTCACGAAGCTGGCACACGGCTTAGTAGGCAGAGACCTAGGTGAGATTCTGTTATAACGAATTTTAACCTCATCGGGCAAAAAATATGAAATCTACGGATACACATTTATTTACGCCCGTACTTTACCGATTTTTACGAAACAAAATTTTACGTATATTTCTTGTACTGACTTCTATCTGAAGCGAGAGAAGTATGTATAAAATAGGGTAAAACCTTTATAAACGCTCTGTACGTAACGAATGGCTTCCGCCTTGCCACATATCACTATATTCACAGTCACTTAACGCAGTTTTGAGGACATTTCTTGTAATGAATTTATCTGCATTTGGTGAAGAGTATACATAATAAGGAAAACTTTAATTTAGGCCACTTAGTAAAGCATGGCTTTCACTGCACTAATTTTCACAAAACTAACAATTTCCCAACGACATTACACGGATATCTGTGCCGGATTTCGCCTGTACTGGTCAAGGAGTGAGGAAAGTATGGATTGAAATTCATTCACTCCTATAGATAAAGTATGATTGTCACTGGGCCGATTTTCACGAAAATCGTGCTTACGCAATAACCTTTCATAAAGAGAGTCTGTATCGAATTTTATGAAAATCTGACATACGGTTTTGTCGCAGATGATAGAAAATTAGTAGAATGGCGGGCGGACGTTGTCTCCACACACACATGCTTCTTATTTTACATTGTAAAGTGCGCCTAAGTAAAGTTCTTCTGCTCAATTTCATTTTGTTAAAGTGTCAGAGAATGACGTTTTCTATGATATCAGCAATTAAGAACGATGAGTAAGATGTTTTTCGGCAAGCTTAGTACACCTGTCATGTCGCAGCACTTGTTGTTCCTAGTTTATACTTATAAATTTACACAAAGACCTTTCACTATTGCCTATTATTACCGTAAGGTTGCCATATCCCGTCCTAAACACCAAGGTATGTGGTCTGATGCCATTCAACCGATTTTCAGAGCTGGATCCTTTTTCCTCTCCATAGCAGCGGACAGGCCTGCGACGTCTCTCCTGACGGTGCACCGTTGTCGTTGAAATAATCAATTGTTACCTGTCGACTGTCATCGATATGTCACCGCCATCGAACTTAAATCCAACATTAGCACTCAGCCAGAATACTGACAATTCGGATTTTCTTCCGCCCGTCGTGGTCCAGTAAGTTTTATACACCTTTTTAAATACAATCCGTAGTTGTGATGAACTGAACTTAATATCGATGTAACAATTCCAGTCCTGTAGCGCTCTGGAATTTTGGAGTTAACTTTCGGTTGGTCGGAAAGTCGAACTCTTTGCGCAGTATTCGATATCAGCTGTTGTTATCACACTGTGGATGTAGCACTGACGTTTCGACTTGGTACGACAATTATGTTCGGCCAACGGAAAACAACTGTTCGAATTTTGGGAAGTGACGTGTTGCAGGCGGTATTTACGAATCGGTACCACTCTGACTTCGAAACGGCCGTCGTGATCAGCGTGAGTATTTCTGAACACTGCGGGATCTATTCTCTGCGAGAAGTTGAATATGCTGATCTGCCAACAGCAGTGTCTTCTTTACTGGCTCATGTAGTTCAATACTCTGCCGTTCTGTTGTAAATATCTGGCGCTGTTCTAGTAACTCGAGGTTTCTTCTCGTTTTGTAAGTGTGCCAAAAATTGGGGCTACCGGACAGAAAGTAAAGAGTAAAGCGTGACAAGACCAGGAACATGTAAAAGACAATGAAAAGTGACAAAATACAGAATGAATTCGCTGCCAGAAACTGTCCTAAGAAATAACAGAGGCTTACATCACTAATAGACACTTGACATGTCACGTTTGCTTTTTCTTTCATCACAAGTGACTAAATATTCCTTCCAGATTAATACTCTAGTTTCATCCAATGCTGCACAGGAGCCCAGAAGACGCACCGTTATTGTTTTCTCTTAACTTACGAAGTTGGATGTTTGAAGAAACTGCAGATTTTTTCATAGTAGATCATGTTCTTTCTCCAAACATTCTAAGCAAGCATACTTTAAAGCTGATGATCACAGAATGCGAACACGAGTAATTATGGCATTTCCCAAAACTTTGTCAGATAGTGCAAATATGTGGGGAAACTAACGCGGTGTAGTTATTTTAAAGACCATCTTGGACCTTATAAAAAAAAGCATTTTTTAATAATTCGAATTGAATTTATTCAGCTCATGGGTTCTAATGATGAACAACTCCTGCTGCTTTTTTGATCGTGCAGGTTACGTATTGTGTAAATGCGGGCATGTTTGACAAACATTTCTGTATGCATGCCGCCTTCCAACTAATCTTTTGAAATTAGCAAAGATAGTGCGTGTAAGAATATTGTTGAACATAATGACGGCAATTTATAATGAGCTTATATGATACTGATCTTCTTATGTTTAGTGGCATTCATTTCAGTACATATCATTTATAGTAGATTGATAGGATCAGGATAACTTTGAAAGGGTAAGGAAGAAGTCCGTTGTGGTCTGATGCGTATATTCGCAGTATTTCCCTCCAGCTTGAGAGAAATCTTTGCGGAAGCTATACAATCAGTCTTTTGGGCTGTGCTTCGAACCGGAATTTTTCAGATTCAAAGTAAGAATACTAACTGAATATTAGATTCTGGGATGTGGCACTGTATCTGTTGGTAAATCGTAAAGCCAATTAGAGCGGCGTTGTATCTCAGAATCTCAGAAGGCTTGAGTTGTCACCTGCATAGCTGTGGATACCTTATTTCTCGCACCAGTACTGAATATGACACGATGACTCGCTTGCATCGGGTTTCAAATGCGATAAATCTATTTCTAATGCAGTGACTGTGCGTGCCATCCTGGTACTTGAAGTTATAACTATTTGCACTCTGGTAATTATTTGTTTAAAAGCGTACATTGAATGTTTATTTGACATACAGGACTTTGAAACAAATACGGACATGTACATAAATATAGGACACTCATATTTTACAGCCTCTATATAAGGCAAGGACAAAGTTAGTGTTGCAGTGGACGAGAACACGTTCAAAATGTGTACTTCCCGTGTACGGGATTGTATTCACTACCCGCATGTCAGGAGAGGAGAACTGAAATTTTGATATCTTAATAGAAAGTGCACCTTCTTTCAAACCTTAAAGAGACAGGACGGATAACAATATAGCAGGGATGGCATAAAGAAAATAAATCGAAAGTTGCCACATAGGTTTATTGCCTAGTGATCAATACTTAAGCGCAACGCTCTAGGCATACAGTAGAAAATTACTCCTGTTATATAATTTTGAGAGTAAACACCGAGCTATGTAAATCTGTCCATAAACCGAGATTGTGTTGGGTGTGAAGAGGTGTATGAACTTTATAAATCACTCTGAAGAAGGCACATATTTATTGCACGAAATTCGCACAAGGATCTGTACGAACTGCTTATAATGCAGACAAAACAGAAGCAGCAAGATTCTGTGCCAGCGTACAGCTATGTGCGTAGGCTATAGAAGAGCCTCTTCCATAGTATACTTCTCCGTTTATAAACTTGTGTCCTCTACCTGATGATGGTCGAATGGAAAGACTGAGTCGTAGGAGAATAAAAATAGACCAGAGTATAACGTGCGGGTGTTGTGTTTGTTTAGAGTGGATTTCGAATGATTAACTATCACAACGTGATGGTGATCATCAAAACAGGCCCACGAAATGTTCAAGCAGTCGGTTAGGAGCGAGTCGCTGTCAAAAAGAGTTGTTTAATTTTTCTTCTTCTGCTTGCATACAAAGAACCTTGTACCTGATGTAAGTTCCTCGTATACAAGTTGATGATTTTTTAAAGACATATTGTAAAATAAATAATATATATATTAATCATTTTATTTTTGATATTCGTGTGTCCCTGCATCGTTAGTGTGATTTTATAATTACAACAAATAAGATGAAACTGTTTTTGATTATTTATTTTTTATATTCGTGTGTCCGTGCATCGTTAGTGTGATTTTATAATTACAACCAACAAGATGCAACTGTTTTTGATTATTTATTTCTAAAAGGCTCTACATGTTTCGGGCGGTTCCTCCGCCCATCATCAGGAGCACATAACTGTACATTCAGCTGCAGGTATTGTCAACCAATACTGCTGCAGGCAGGTATCGTGGATGAGATGGAACTGACGTAGTCAGTTCCATCTTATCCACGATACATGTGGAGCCTTTTAGAAACAAATAATAAAAAATAGTTGCATCTTGTTGGTTGTAATTATAAAATCATAATAATTTTATCTTATAACTTAATATTATATCTTCACCATTACACATCTTACGAAGACTGACAGTTTTACAACTGGCAACTAGTTTTCAACCAATTTTTACAGTTTTATAAATTTTGTATTTTAATTATTATTGTCAACTTGTGGGATCCCACAGAGCGACTACACTTGTTCTGCATGTTGCCTTACATGAAAACGCTGACCTGGTGGCCCGAGGATGGTCGGAAACGACCGGAACATGTAACTGTGTCTAATTAAAGAAAGGTAGTTGTGTTCGATGCACAGTAAATGATTTGTTTTTTAAATAATAAAGTATTTGACAATTTTAATCAAATGCACGTAACACTGATCATCTTCTCCTTCCTCGCATTCGTCATATTCGCTGCCATTGCTGCTGCTCTTTCAATTTTCTTTTATTAGTTATGTTTTAAATCCTCTCCTGTATTACACACTCGCATTCACATTACTGCTTTCGTAGTTTGTCTGCGTATTGACAGATACTGAGAAACGTGTCTAAAGATTTTGCTAAACGGCTTGCTACTTTTGAAAGAAAAGTTTTAAGAAGAATATTTGAAGGAAGTAAAGTCAATGAAAATTGGGGAAAGCGATATAGTAAAGAATTAATGCAATTTTATGGAGATTAGATATAGTTTCATCTGTAAGAAAAAGTCGGTTGAATTATATTGGTCATGTTAACAGCCTGGAGAGTAAAAGAAAAGTAATTGAAGAACTTAGTAATACTCCCCATGGAAGCAGACTAAGAGGACGACCAAAAACAGATGGTGGAATTGTGTACAAACAGATATTAATAAATGCAGAATTGCAAATTTGAAAGAGAGGTCAAAGAACAGAGCTGACTGAGAGAAGTCCATTAAGGAGACGAAAGTCCGCATTGCACTGTAGTGCCATCTAAGGAGAAGGATGAGGAGAAGGAGGAGAAGTAGAAGAAGAAGAAGAAGAACTTGTCTTCGGTTTCGTTGAATCTATTCTGCTAGCACAGAAGTTTCACTTATTATCCATACAATTCCACATAAACGCACTTACAGGTAAAAAACATACAGGGGTGCTGATAAGTCCTTAGCCCGACCAGGAAGGAAACAAGCTAATGTTCCTTTCAGAATGTAGTGAATTTCCTTCGGCGCCTTGCCTTGCAGAAAAAAAAATAGATAACAGCTCGCGTCTTGATGTTGTTGAAATTGCGCACGTCCCTGACATGCTTCCGAGCTTATTTCCTTCCTGGTCGGGCTAAGGACTTTTCTGCACCCCTGTATATTGCATTATCTCACGGTGTAACTGTCCTGCTTGTTTCGGCTTAAGTACGTCATATTCAGAGAGAGCTGTTTTTTTCTCTTCCAATCTCTCTTGTTCTTTCACAGATGTTTTCCAAAGTTTGTATCTCTAGGCTCTTGTGGATGGTATTTAGTGCGTTTGATTGGTTTTCAGGGTTGAGCCGCGTAGAGTAATGAAGTTTGATCGACTTTTCGACAAAGTATGCAGTTTCTATCCTTAGGGTGGAAGAATATTACGATTGTCACGAGGGCCTTGCCTAGTTCCGGCAGCAGTCGGTGTTCGCGAGGGTGATCGATCATACCGGGATACAGAACTCACTTCAATAGCTTAACCCCACTTTGCTTTTAATTGCTGCTTACTGCCGTAAAGGCAAATTGCATAGTAGAATTTGTCGGATCGAAGGACGAAACGAAACAAATACCCTGCCCTTGCGACATCACATTCATCTTCGTGCATTCCTGCACCGGACAAAAATTTTGCGACAGCTGTGCAGTTACTCTGCCTGCAACCGCAGCAATTGAAGCTTCAGTTGATTTCCCGTTTTTGCCAAATTTACGCCGCCGGAAGTCCGTTCTACAAACTGGCGCTTCATGAAATTATAACTAACACAAATTAAATTACAACGTACAGATTGACGGTGTATTCACGTTGTCATTCAAATTCAACTTATATTACATAGGCCATTATTTCTTCCGACAACTGGCGGTTGCCAGTTCCTGTCGGCTCGTTTATCGTATAAAATTAGCCTACTTATCAGAATGCCTTACACACGTGGCGGAGTAGCGGCGGGAAGTAACAAACGATAGTTGTCAGATAAAATAATGATCCTGTACAATAATTAAGGGAAATTTCCATAACAAAACTCAACGAAGACGAAGAACTAAGCAATGTGAGACGAGAAACGTTGCCACTTGATCGGTAACAGGGCCTGGGTGTCGTTGCCCGGACCTTGTATTTTACCTGAAGTTTCAGCTGCCGAGGCCGGGATTGTAATACCATCTAGATCAGACGAAATTAATGGAGATGTCGAATGCCAACCGAATGCTTAGCGTGTGATGTGGGCTGTGAAGCCATGTAATCCTGTAGCTAAATAAAACTTTCCGCAGGGACATGCTATCTCCATCTTCAGGGTAGCACGAAAAATGAGTGACTGTTGCCTACTTATGCTCATTTACTTGACTATCTTAACGTAGTTCGGTATTTACTACCCACTCGCCACTTTGTGTCTCGACAGAAACCGGCAGTGCGGAATTAGATGAAGGCAAACGGGAGTTTGAATATTGCGTAAATAGAGTACAGGCTTAAAATAACATAGAAACTATAATTACAGTCATCCTCCCGTATTGGTTGTTGTCGAGATCGCAACAATACGTTATGGTAATTTATCTTGGAAAATTGCCCGTTGTGTATTTTGCAATCTTCGCGCGTTAGGACCACGTCACTGTCTACCAGAGATTGCCCTTGAACGCTGTAACGGACGCGTGGCGAAGCATAATATCTTCGTTTGTACTGTCTACACGTTTGTGCCTTTCGAGGGACACTTAGTGATGTTAGTATCTATATTGGCAATAAGAACATTCAAGCGTTACAATTCTGTCATCAAATATGGCAAGGGATCTAGTTATGGAGGTACTTAGGGATGAATCCTGAAAGCATGAATCGTGTCGAAAGAAAGTGCGAATTTATTTTTAATATATGTTTTAGTCTCCGCCCTTGATGTTGCGGTCACTTGTTCTCAGATTCAGAATGTAGTTGTCTTTCTTTTTTAAAAAAAATGAAATGTAACAGAATATCTTCTGACATTTAATGGCACTTTTCACTGATGCAAATACTATTAATAATATACCTAATGGAAGGTGAACTCGAAACTCATTTGAAATCCCCGCAATCCGAATTACATTGCATGCTCAATGACCGTGAACAGTTCACCGCTTGCGTGCCTGTATGCTTGATATGAGTAGTAATTTTTTCCCTTTGCACAACACGTTTTTATCTTTCTTTCTAATGAATTTTAAAACTGTAAGTTCGTTCAATGCATAAGTACAGATTTTAAAAGTTACGTGCATTAATTTTGCGTTGAAAGTAAGACAGCTGTTTGCAACACACACTGTCCTATCCAACACAGTGGATTCCCTCAACAGATACTGCTGCCGGACGAAGACACAGTCGTTAAAAAATAGCATTGTAACTACATCTGTCTTTACCTTGAAAAATCAACTCTGTGGACAGTTTGATCTGCGACTAGTGCCCAATCCACATTTAGTTACCTTACCCTGTAACAAATCATTCTAAATATCATGGAGACGTGTGCCAGGTAACAGGTTCAGAGAAGACTGTCGCTTTGAACCAGTCTAGAGGTTCATATCTTAGTCTATAATGCAACCTTGACTTTTGCCGTTAAAATTATCTGTATAGTATCTCTTATTCTATCAAACTCTCTCCAGAAATATGCAAATTATTTCACAGTGTTGTTGGTACCATGCATATCTGTCACGCTATTGTCTACAAGTTGGTCCAACACTAAGCACATACTTATACAGACAAGCTGTACTTAGTCAAGTTGTACTTAGTCAGTCAAGCTATATTCCGACATTTCGATGGCGGTCATTACCGTAATCAGGGACGAAAACACCCCAGACCAAAAACCGCCGCTCTTTCAAGGTGTGTTTCTTGTCACGCACACACCACTATATTTCGCGTCCCCTTCAACACAGAGCTTTTTATGTCACACTTCCCACGTGTTAGTTTTGTGCATCCTCAATGAAACCGTAATTTCATTACGTCACTCAAGGGCTGTAAATTAAGAGTTTTCTAAACGCTGGACTGAGTACTATGTAGAGGACGACGTCATCTGTCGGTATGCAGCAGTCGACGTCGTCGGCTGCACGAAGCGCAGTCCAGTGTTTGCGCGGTACTCGCCGAACTGAGAATCACAGGGCGGCGGCCTAATTGATAACCATGAACCAATGCAGGCATGAGCGGATTCAGCTTCAACCTGCACACTGCGTATAAGAGTGGACAGATTATCTGCAGGAATATCAAGATTTCGCGTTGAAATTTCAACAGGAGTTACACTGTTAATATTTCAAATCCGTACGAAACTCTAAGTAGAATCACAATTTGATGTGAAAGAAGCGAAGGTAAGACGAGGAAGAAGACGTAAGCAGCTGCTGGATGACCTTAAGGAAATTAGAAGATACTGGAAATTGAAAGCGGAAACACTTCGATCGCACTCTTTGGACAGCTCGCTTTGGAGGAGACTATGGGCTTGTCAGGAGACAGAGTGATGATGATGATGATGATGATGATGATGATACGTTAATATATACGTTTTTAGGACACCTACCTGCAAGAAAAAGATGCTGAACTTTATTTTTCTACTTTAATGTGCCCTTAATGTCTTCGTCAGTGCATTTTTTATTTGTTAGTTTCATTACTCAGTCAAAATAAATAATTCATTTATTTTTTAGTTGTAAAAGAGAGGTAGCAGTTTTGAAACGAGTAGAAAAAAGGTAAATAAAAAATAAGTAGACATAAGCAGACCGAAATGTGTTTATAATGTATTAACTAGGAATAAGACTGGAGCGTCAGACGTCATTACAGGAAGTCGTAAATTTTATCTTCAGTTGCTGGAACGAGGTACCTTCTGCATGGAACAGATTGGTCTTTCTTTTACACTGAGTAATCTGTGCAAAAGAAAGAGATTGTTTCATGACATGCATCTACAATCATATCGAGATTATTGGCAGTTTCTTGCAGCACTTCTCATATGTCAGTGTCTATCATTATACTTCGTTCAACACTGAATGTCTGTGACGTACACATATAGACGGAACCGCTGTAAATGTTATTGAATAAATCGTAACGGAATGAATGCATAAAAGAAGGATGGAGTAGTGCCATGTTGGATTTAGCCACAACGGAATCGACGCCATATAAATAAATGATTCCCAATACGACGTTATTAGACTATAATATTTCTTAGGTGTATGTCTTGGATTCACTGCTTAATCTTTTTTCTTTCAGTTTGCTACTAAAAAACACGAAGATATACAGAACTATAGTTTTGCCTGTTGTTTTGTATATGTGTGAAACTTAGTCTGTCATATTGAAAGAGGAACATAAGCTGGGGGTTTTCGAGAAGAGGTTGCTGAGGAAAAATATTTCGGCTTAAGAGGGTCGAGATAATAGGAGAATGGAGAAGACTACATAACGAGGAGCTACATGATCTTTAATCTTCATCAAATATTATTCGGGTGATAAAATTAAGAAGAATGGGATGGGCGGGGCCTTGTGGCACGTATGAGAGATAGGAGAAATGCATACACGGTTTTGGTTGGGAGATCTGAAGGAAGGAGACCACTTTGAAGACCCAAATGGGGATAATATTGAAATGGATCTTCAAGAAGTGGAATGAGGAGGTATGGACTGGTTTGAGTGGCTCAGGATAGGGACATTTGGCGGGCGCTTGTGAATGCGTTAATTAACCTGGGGGTTCCATAAAATTCGGGGTATTTCTTGCTTAGTTGAGGACCTGTTAGCTTCTCTGTAAGGGTTGTTCTCAATGGAGTTAGTTAGTTAGCGAGCTAGTTTGCTAGTTGGTTGGTTGGTTGGTTAGATAGATAGATAGATAGATAGATAGATAGATAGATAGATAGATAGATAGATAGATAGATAGATGGATGGATGGATGGATGGATAGATAGATAGATAGATAGAT
>Ga0136643_10005590_pt1 | contig 17769 bp, 12 predicted proteins | sample TergutLab28metaG_FD_96883 | JGI IMG/M metagenome (GOLD analysis project Ga0136643, IMG submission 96883) | Labiotermes labralis P1 segment gut microbial communities from Petit-Saut dam, French Guiana - Lab288 P1 (version 3) (version 3) | ecosystem: Host-associated > Arthropoda: Insects >...
CAGCCTACACAACACAACAAGTACTCGCTAGCTCCTGAAGATGGACGTATTAACGTCTGAAACATGTTGAGCAATATATAATAAAGCAAGTGTCATCTAGTTGGTCAACCTTTATTCGAATATATGTGTATTTCTTGGTGTATTAATTAAATAAAGTGAAAACCATTGTTCTAAATATTATAATTCCAACAACAGAGAAGAAAATGTCTATGAAGAAATGACAAAAAGAGGCCTGAGACAAGACATGCTACTTCGGACTTGTATTTTAAACGAGCAATAGCTACAAGGAGACTGAATATACAGAAGGAAGGCAAAGCGAATTTAATTGCTAAAAGGAAACAGGGCCGAGCTCTGAATGTCAAGGGCGTCTTTCCAGACCTTCGCGAGGACAGTGATCAAAACAAGCCAGGTGGCTTGAAGAACTTCTTAGTATACTCTGTGCAAAAATGTGGCTGGATCACGTGCTATAAATGTAAAACGTGGTATCATGAAGTGTGTGTTGGGGCCGTAGGCAGAAAGCAGTTCATATGCGGAAATGCTTGCATTTCTGCAGCTCAAACTTGTGAACACATCAGCCAAACAGCTGAGCGGCATATCCCCACCATTTTTTAAACTTCTGTTTCTTGCATTACTTGGTCTGAAATTTGTGACTGCAGAGTAAAATTTTCTCACTTTCTGTAAACTGGGGTAGAAAGGGCAATAAATTACCTACATTTTGCACAGGGTGTAATTTTTTGAAAACATGTTCTAGCCCGTGTTTCTTTGCCTCAAACTTGAATATGGGGAACAGCACGGCCCCACTCATTTCTTCCCGAACGTTCTTCAGGAGACGAAATGACGTCAAGGAACCTTTGCGACGACAGTGATGGATGGTGGTGGTGGTGGTGTGGTAATGGCTCAGTGCGAGGACACCAAGCCAGGAGTTTTGTAGAAGGCCAACGCATTTTTTGTGCTTACCTAGGACCAAACAACGAACCTTCGCAATAAAAGCGCATGTTCTGTTTGGACCCAATCCGAAAGCAATGGCTGTACTCTGCTAAAACTTACATTTGTGACTATCGCCGTTAAACAAAGTCATGTTTTGCACAACGCCCTACAATGCGTCAGTACTTGTGTCAAATCCAACGGTCAAACGTCGCCCATGGTCTTTAATGGCAGATTGGAATTTTCTACATTCATAGGAATTACGAAAAACACGGAAATCATTTGATGCTCCAGTTTTAAGTATACAACTTCATAATTTTGTAATTTTTAGGCGCCTTCGCAAAATTTCGAAAAGCGACTATTAGATTCGCTATGTCTATCTGTCCGTCTGTCCGCAAGGAACTACTCGGCTCCCACTGGATAGATTTTCACGAAGTTCGATATTTGAGTATTTTTTGAAAATCTTTCGAGAAAATTCAAGTTTCACTAAAATCTGACAACATAAGGGGTACTTTAGATGAAAACCGATGCAAATTTATGATAATATCTCGTCGAGTTCTTCTTAGAGTGAGAAATGTTTAAGACAGAATTTGTAGAGAAACTCGAAATACATCCTGTGTTCAGCCTATTTTTTTCCAAAAAAAAAATTGTGGCGTTTATGAGATAATACGGAAAATAATGGTAGTCAGACAGGCCACAGAGTACAGTATAATACGACACAGAAAAAGATGCTCTTTCCGTGACCGATAACTAAGGCAAGAATACAGATACACACATACACTTTAATAATACAGAAATCGTCATAGGCACATTGGCGTTATAAGCCGATTTTAAGCGCGTCCGCATAGTCACGAAGAGCGTCTATGTACTTCGTCATGTCCGTCTCTCTACGGGACCCCGCTGGGCGGGTTTCCGTGAAATTTCGTATTGGTGACTTTTATGAAAATCTGTCGAGAAAATCCAAATTTGCTTAAAAGCTGAAAAAAAATCGGGCATTTTACATGAAGACTCCAATATGACTCATGTTGCTAGAAGATATATTATGAATGGCAACAATAGAGCGCATTCTTAAATGTCCATCGCGACAAATGACAACATACAAATGGAACGCATTGTTACGTTTCCATGGCAATGGTGGTTGCGCGCCAAAATGTAACGTCACAAATACACTGTCTATCTTCTTTATTCCTAATTTATTTAGTTTCCCCAAATAAACCACCATTTTAACCGATCACCTCTCTTTATGTGTTAAAGTTTCTTTCAGGTACGGCAAATGTATCTTCTTCTTTTTCAGGCGCTACAACTTCAGAGAAGTTTTGGCCTTCTCAACGAGTGTCTTCCATTTGGTCCGGTCTCTGATGCAGTCCTTCCAATTTGTTATTTTCATCCTTGTTATGTCGCTCTATACATCATCCTCCCATTTATTTTTTGGTCTTCCTAGCGATCTTGTTAGTGAGGGTGACCACTCATATACTTTTTTTACCATGCTGTTATCTGGCATACGATGTACGTGTCCGAACCAAGCTAATCTTTGTGCCTTAATATAGTTTATGATGTTTTTATTACCAGTCAGTCTGTTTAGTTCTTCATTCGATTTAATCCGCCATGTGCCATCCTTTCTTTAGTGGGTCCACAGATTCATCTTAGAACCTTCCTCTCAAATACCCTTAGTTTGGTTTTTATGTTTCCTTTCAGTACCCACGTTTCACAGCCATATGTTACCACTGGTCTCATCAATGTTTTATACATCCGTAGCTTGGAATTCTTAGTCAATAATTTACTTTTAAATAGGTCTTAATTTGCATAAAATGCCTTGTTTCCTAGGGAAATTCTTCCCTTTATTTCTTCCTCAATTGAGTTATTTCCATTCACAATTGATCCCAGATATTTGAATGATTTTACATGTTCAAGGTGGGTTTAGGTGATGTCAATTCCATCCATCTGTTGCTGCTTCTTTGTGCATCTTAGGTATTTCGTTTTGTGTTTGTTTATGGTCAACCCAACCTGTAATGATATTTCTTTTAATTTTTGGAAGGTATGTTCAAGAGCATGCATCGTTCTTGTAGTTAGTAGTATGTCATCAGCGTAGACAGAACATTGTTTAATGTGTGTAGATATGTTTCCTTTTAGATCTAGCTGTTTTATTACATTATCAATAACAATACTGAATAAGGTTGAGGACGGGGGGTCCCCTTGCTTGACCCCAGAGACGATTCTAAATTCGTTTGCTAACTGGTTACCTATCTGTACTTTTGCAATTGAGTTGTTGAGGGTGAGTCCAATTGCTTTTATTAATTTTTTCGGTACTTCATATTTGGTTAGGCATTCTATAACTTTGTTCCTGTTTACAGAGTCAAATGCTTGGGAGTATTTCTACAAATATATTGTGCAGCTCTATGTTGTATTCATAACACTTTTCGAACATTTGTCCTACCATGAAGATGTTATGGATGGTGGATCTGTTCGGTCTGAAGCCCACTTGAAAGACTCCTAGTTTATTTTCTATTATTTCGGACAGTCGGTTATTTAGCAAAATTGCATATATCTTATAAGCTATATTTAGTAGCGTTATTGGCCTGTAGTTATTACAGTTCAGCCTGTCACCTTTTTTATAAATTGGGCAAATGATTCCTTCATTCCATTGGGCTGGGAGAGTTTCTGAAATCCAGATGTTGCAGATTAGTTTGTGTATTTTCTGCTTCAGGGTTCTTCCACCATGTTTAATTAGTCCCCCTATTATGTTGTCCATTCCTGCAGCTTTGTTTGTTTTCAGTTTGTTGATTATCGTACAGATTTCATTGTATGTTGGTGGGGCAATTTCATCATGATTATCAGTTCTTTCACTTTGCCTTTCTGGTGTTACTGATGCACTTAGAAAATTTTGGGAGTATTCTTTCCATCTTGCCAGCACTTCATCAATTTGTGAGATTATGTTGCCACTAGTGTCCCTACAAGTTGTAGGTAAGATTGTTTGTTGGGGTTTAAAGGTTTTTATTTCTTGGAAGAACAGCAAATGTATCTACTTATATTTTATTTTGTCCTCATACATTACACAGATCCATAAAGGAAGGAAAATCAGTTTGATATACAGCATGTCAATAAAACATAAACACCCGCTTATAAAAGTATACCACAAAACTTTAAGCACAACATATAATGAGGTCAACATACAGCTCACTCCTAGTCCAAAATAATAAATCAACATATATCTTGCATGCACTAAAATACTCGATTTCAGTAATTGGCATACACCTTAACACACTGCCGTTGGCTCACGCAGAAATGCGTGATTGCTCACCCATGCGTTGTTGACGGGCCCCATATTTCTGCGTTTTCTTACACGACATCCAACACACGTGTTTTCGAGCTGGTCTGACACACTGATCGCTTCAAGGTTATCGTCAGCTACATGCAGGATGTTTGGATCTCAAGTTACAAGCAGACAGACTGCTCTTGAACCTTATTTTAGAATGATAAGCCTGCAAAATGTTAAACCATCCTCAGAGAATTATGTGACATATATGGTTTGAGAGATCCCATTATATAGCATTCTGTGCTTAGATTAGGTATAATACAATCTATATGTTTTTTCCAAGTCAATGTATCATTTATAAATTTTTCTGGAAATTTTTGTATCAGTAATAGGAATGACTTGTTTGTTATCACGTGTAATGTTACAATCTGAAATTGACTTACTTTTGGCTGTAAATTGTATAAATTGTGTTTTATTAAAATTTATTTAAAGTAAATTTGCCTTAAACCATTCATTTACACACTCAAAAACTATGTTATTAACATTTTGGAAGTCAGTGGGATTTTGATTGGAGATTTATTATACTAGTGTCATCTGCAAACAAAATAGTCAAGGATTTATTATTTATAATATTAGGTAGACTATTAACACAGAAAATGAATAAGGCACCCACAATTGATCCCTGTGGAACACCATGCTTTATCTCAGCCCTGTTGGACAAGGTATTGTGGTTGGGATCAGCTTGAGTAATTTTAACTCTCTGACAGCTCTTCTTGAAATAAGATTCAAACCAAAGTTTAGCTTTACCAGTTATTCCATAGTATTCTAATTTAGACAGCAAAATCTTATGGTTGACACAATCAAAAAGCCTTGTCAAGATCACAGAAGATACCACCCAACATAAATTTCTTTTTGATAGCTTTCAAAATTTAATTCCTTAACTGATAAATAGCTCTGTTGTTGATTTTTTCCTCAACACACATTGTTCCTATACTAGGATAGGTTATGTTCAATAAGTTTACTAACATAACCTTTTCAAAGACCTTAAAAATTAATTTAGTAGGGATATAGGCCTGGAGTTGGAGACATTTTGTCTGTTGCATTTTTAGACAATGGTTTTATTTCCGAGGATTTCAGCAACTTGCAAAGATTCCTGATGGATATTTGTTACAGTTTGGGGAGAGCTAATGAAAGGGGAGCTAAATTTAGAAATTTAGCAGGTATTTCATCATTATAATTTGAAGATTTCTATTTTAGAGATTTAATTACAGTACATTCGAAATTTCTTTAGTTGATTAGGAGTTAAGTGTTATGTTTGGGAGGGAATGTTTAAAGGTTTGTGACAAAAATGAATAGGGGTGGTGTTATTCTTTCATTATTGCAGTTATTGGATTTATTATTTATAGTTAGTTTTTTCACCTGCTGAAAGGAAATAACTATTGAGAGCATCGGCAATTCCCTGATGTGTACTGGTAATATTCCCCTCAAAACTTAAAACATATGTATCGTCATTTGTGATTTTTTTGCCAGTTTCTGATTTATAATGTTCCATAAAGTTTTGTTTTATCACTTGACTTTTGAATTGTACTATTATAATTGACACTTTTAGCTTCTTGCATAAATGTGGACAAAACTTTACAATATTGATTGAAGCATTTTTTAAATTCTGGATTATAGCTTTTCTGCTTGTTAAGTAAAGTTCTCTTCTGTGTTTGCACAAAGTTTTGATTCATACTGTAATCTAAACAAGTACCTAGAAATAATTTTTAAACAGAAGAAAATCAGTACTGAAATTACTCACATGGGATGACTGAATCTGAACACTGATCATACCTGCAGTCTGAAACTGTCAGAATACAGAACAATATGATGTCCTGTGCAACCTGGCATTCTCATTTACCAGAAATAACTCACTGCTTGCAAAATATGGAATGTGAACCGACAGTGATGTGGAATAGTCAGTTATTAGCCAAGATTTAACATTCATTATAGAGTAGTGATTATTTTTTGGTGCACAATTTGTTCTTCTGGTCTTCCTGAAAACTACTGCCCACAAATCACAGATAACAGGATGCAATTTCTACTGTGACATCTTCAAAGACATGATTTATTGACCTGTCGGTTATGTTGATTAATTATGCCACTTCACCTTTGTAAGTCATGCAGTGTCACGTGCATAAAACACTTGGTGGTAATTAAGGGAAAGACTGTGGTTCAGTTATACCCTATCTGAGGTTGCATAGCCAGACTAAGAAAATGCACAAGACAATGTGATGATATTTGCTTCCCAGGTTAAGATCTGACCACTGATACCTTCCATGTGAGATGTTTTATTGCTGAACTAAGTCATTTTAAAAATAATTAGTTTGTGGCAATAATCACAGAGGTTTGATTCTTCTTTTCCTAACAAAGGAACAAAACCTCACATACAAGTGTACGTCCAAATGAACAGAAGTGCCTATTTACTTAGTACTTTTACCACATATTTAAGAATTTATACCACAGAGGTTTCTTCATGCACCACAGACAGGGTCTGTAAATTCACCATCTTGGATAGGAACTACCTTATTAACAGTTTCACCAACATTGAAAGAAAATAGTCTTACAAGTAACAACTAAATTTCCCGACATTACCTTCTCTGTAACATACTGCCCACCTAATTAAATAGTTTAATTACAGTCTTGGAGTTATACCTTAAAAACTTAACTTGTCAGTTCTCTAGTAATCCCTCATATGGACTTAAATGCACCTTTGACCAAAACTAAAATAAAATTAATTCAGTTAACCTTTGGTAACAATCAAATCTTTGTAACAGGACATTTTAATGTTCCTCTTACTGTTCGTAATGTAACAACTCTTGTTAACTGATCTCTTCCAGTATGGATGTCACTAATAACTGCCTTTTCCCACACCAAGTGGGGTAGATTATCTTCCTTTAAAAGCACTACATCATCAATTGTTGCATTTGGCTGGATATCTTTCCACTTATTCCTCTGTTGCAACTGATGAAGGGGAAATCATGAGACCAACATTTCCACAATCATTGAACCATATGTTGAACATGTGACCATCTAGACAAGCAATTTGAGGATAAGTCTATTAAATGATAGTCAGGAAGTGCTAGCAAGGAAGTGCCGATGAGAAAATGACCTGGGGTTAAAACTTGAAGGTTGTCAGGACCATTGGACAATGGGCATAAAGGTATTGAGTTTAACACAGCTTCTACTTGACAAAGCAGGGCATAAAATTTTTCACAGGTAAGTTTTGCATTGCCAACAACTCTATGTAAGTGAAATTTCATTGACTTAACTCCGGCTTCCCATATACCACCCATATGTGGCGCACAAGGGGGAATGAAGTGAGGGTTGATTCCTTGCTGAATAGCAAAGATGGAAATGTGCTCGGTTGATTCCTTCTCAAAAATGATTTTCTTCAATTCCTTCTCAGCTCCCACAAAATTAGTACCGTTATCACAGTAAACGTTAGTATATAACCCTTGCCTAGCTATGAAGTGTTGAAGGGAACCAATATAAGCTTCAGTAGATAATTCTGATACTAACTCCAGATAAATAGCTTTAGTAGATAGGCACACAAACAACACTACATAACATTTTACTGTTGTTCTACTTCGTTTACCTCCTTGCTTTACATAAAGTGGTCCAGAAGAGTCTACTCTGGAATTGGTAAATGGTTTAGAAGGCTTAACTCATGCTTCAGGTAATTGACCCATTAGTTGCGTTGATGTGGTAGCTTTAAGTCTGAAACAGGTCAAACATTTTTGAGTTATTTTCCTCAATACATTTCTAGGATCAGGAATTCTTCTTGTGAATGTCTTCAACAATGATTGTAGTAATATGATGTCCTTTTGGTAAAATCATTGGATGTTGCTGATCAAATGTCAAGTCTGAGTTTTCTAATCTGCCGCTCACCCGGAGGAGTTGATTTCTATCGAGGAAAGGGTTCAAAGATAGTAATGAGCTTCTATTTGAAAGTGATCCCTTTTCCAATAAGTCAGCTTTCTCTTTCATAAAGCTGTCAGTTTGGGCTCTTTTCACGCACAGTAAGGTTGCTTCATTCATTTCAGCTGATGATAAAGTACCTTGACAACACGCATTCTTATAACAGCAATTATGAATGAATCTTAAACAGTAGGCTGCAACTTGTTGCAGTTTTCTCCATGATGAAAATTTGGTAAATACTTTTTCCTGGCTTAGTTGAGTTAGTAAACTTACAACTGGAGTGGGACTTACATTTTTTTTTTCTTCACTAATGTCAGCTATTTCTTCACGCTTTGGCCAGGATGCTTCTACTTATTGCAACAAATCTGGGCCCCTCCACCATAAGCTCAAGTTCTTCAGAACATTAGCATCAACACCACGAGACACTAAATCTGCAGGATTCTCTTTGGAGCTGACATGGCTCCAGTCTTCAACATTGGTTGTTTCTTGTATGTGATTCACTCGATTCGCCACAAAAGTCTTCCATCTTGCTGCCGGAGACTTTAACCAAGCAAGTACTATCATTGAATCAGTCCAGAATCTAGTCTTGTTGAAACTTATCTTCAAGGCTCTTGATGAAGCTTGGTACATGTCTGCTAACAACATGGCTGCACACAGTTCTAGCCTTGGCAGCGACAGTCTTTTGAGCGGAGCTACTCTTGATTTGGAACAAAGCAGTCTTGTAGTGATGTTCCCTTCAACGTCAATTGATAGAATGTATATACATGCTCCATGGGCTACTTCACTTGCATCAGAGAACCCATGAAGTTCAATTCTTCTTAACTTTTCCTTGCTGATCACCAATCAACCTGGATGCCGTTGACGATCGGTAAGTTGTGTTGCAGACTTTGCCAGCCTTCCTTCAACTCTGGGGTAAGCTGATCATCCCAATTTAATTTTATTTGCCACAGTTGTTGCGTAAACATTTTACATTGTATAATAACTGGATTTAAAAGTCCTAATGGGTCATATATTGATGCAATTTCTCTCAAAACACTTCTTTTTGTTGGAGTAGTGTCTTGATTAATTTGAACACAAAATATTAATTTGTCTGTTGTAGAACTCCACAATAATCCCAACACCTTTATTACATCTTCATTTCCAAAGCTTAATAACAATCTTCTTTCAACATCTTCTGGTGGAAGGTGTTTCAGTAATGCTGGATTCGATGACCACTTTCTTAGGGTAAATCCAACTTTCCTTAATATCTCAATTAAGTCTTGTTGCAAAGATAGTGCAGTATCTACATCATCTGTTCCTGTAATCAGATCATCAACGTAGAATCCATTCCTTGCTATCTTAGCTGCTTCAGGATAGTTGATAGCTTCATCCTCAATTAACTGTTGTAGACATTTAGTAGCGAGGAATGGGGCTGAAGCAGTTCCATACATAACAGTATTTAACTCATAGGTGGTAACTGGTTGATCTGGTGTCTTCCTCCACAGAATTCTCTGTAGACATATATCATCCGGATGCACCCAGACCTGTCGATACATCTTCACTACATCAGCTGACATTACTATTCTGTGCAACTGGAAACGCTGTACTATATCAAATAAGTCATCTTGAACCTTTGGACCTATCATCAATACGTCATTAAGAGAGACACAATTACTGCTTTTTTCTGAGCCACTGAATACCACTCTCAACTTGGTTGTAGAGCTAGTTACCTTTAATACTGCATGATGAGGCATGTAAAAATTTGGGAATTCTTTCCTCACATCTGCTTCACATAGTGGTGACATGTGTCCTAGTTGAACATATTCTTCTAGAAAATATGAATAATCTTTCTAGAGTTGTGGTTGCTTGAGCAATCTTTGCTCTAGTGTATGAAACTTCGCCTTTGCAGTGTTACAACTATCACCTAGTTTGTCAGCACTGTCTGACAAGGGCAGTCTCACTTCATAACGACCGGTTTCTAATTTTCTAGTATTTAGTTCACAATGCCTTTCACAGGCCTTTTCTTCCTTTGTCAAAATGTTGTTGGTCATTTCTTCAATGGACCAAAACCGTTCCATTATGTGATGAAGGAAATCTGTCTGTACAAAAAAGGAATGACACTGCCTCTTGTAATCCTTAACATACGAATGGTGTAGTTTTCTGATAGAATATAGCCTAGTTTGGTGTTCTGAAGGACTGGTAAACATTTACAGACATATCTTTCAGTTATCAATATCTCAAAAAATATTTCTGCTCCTAAGAGGATGTCAAATGGTGCAGGCTTACTAAAGTCTCTGTCAGCTAAGACAACATCAGAGGGAAATTTCCATGTGGAAATATCTATGTCGGTCATTGGCATCTTGCTTGTTATTCTTGGCAGGACGAGACAGTTCAGTTTATTAGTGCAGTCATTCTTCACTGAAGTTATTTCTAAATTCACATTGTAATTTGTGACAGATGTAGCATCGTTAATGCCCGTTATTGGAACTTGATTTCTTGTTTGCTTCAGTCCTAACCTTCTCACTCCTGATTCCGTGATGAAATTAGATTGAGAGCCACAATCTAGGAGCACTCAACAGGTATGAAGATTTCCTTTACAATCCTTAACCTTAATTTGTGCTGTTGCTAATAACACACAAGTCACAGGTGATTCTTTAAAAGTGTGATACATAGCTTGTAGATTCTCTTGCTGCTGTGACAAACCGTGACCTCCATTACTATGCTCTCTTGAAAGGTCTGTATTTCTGTGAATCTACGTATGATGCCACTTTCCACAGATTTTACAACCATGAGAATGACAGTCCTTTATTATGTGTTTGTTACTTAAGCAATTGATGCACAATTTGTTATTCCACACTACCTTGTATTTTTCATCATTTGACAACTGTTTAAATGTACTGCATTGTGATAGAGTATGTGAATCCTTACAGACTTCACACATTGGCTTAACACTTACAAATGACTGTGACATTTTCTTATCACTGGCTTGCCTTTGTTCATTTGCTTTGGTTTTAGTTGATACGCTTTCCAGGGCATTACATCGATGTTCCAGAAAGGTATATAGCTGCTGTAAGGTTGGCAACGCCTTGTTGGGAATATGAAGTTCTCATTCCTTTTTTTGTTTTGTTATCCAGTTTTTGTACTAAAGTGTAAATGATAATTATATCCCAGCTACCTGTGTTTTGTTTCATCGCCTTTAACGCCTCTAATTTGCGGTGTCTACTATATGAAATAACTGACTCGCATTTTCAGATGTCAAGCTAGGTAACTTCATATTGTCAATGTGGGTATTGATGATAAGCCTTTCATTTTCATATCATTCAACTAAAATCTCCCAAGCAACTCTAAAGCCCTGTTTACTTACAGGTATGTGCTGTATAACTCTTTTTGCATCACCATTAATAGCTGATAGCAAGTAGGGAAATTTCTGGATGTTAGGAATGGTTGTACTATCACCTACTAATGACAAAAATGTGTCTTTAAATGTAACCCAATCTTGCAGGTTGCCACTAAATTTAGGTACTGATAACTGCGGAAGTTTTACTTTTACTGATGGCTCAGAGGTAACATTACGCTCAGGGGCTCCTGCTACTTCAAGTTCTTTCATTTTAGTTTGTATGAATCCTGTCAAGTAACAGTAGCTTTCTTCCATTTCATCAAGCTGTTGTTGATTATTACCATCATGACCCAATTCTTCTAATTCATCTTGAACGTTGTTGTATTCTTCCCAGTTTTCATTAATTAATTTAAATCTCACATCTATCTGCTCAGGCCTTGGGTCTACAGCATAGTTGTCCACAAATCTCTGCATCCTTGTAAATGCACTCTTTATGTTGGCACAAATGCATATTAATTTTTTACCTTTATCATCCATATTGATGTGGAAGCTGTGTAATAGGAAAAAAATTAAGTTAAGGAAGGAAGAAATCAATCTTGTGAGATCACTTGTCTTACCCGGGTATTTTGCATTCACTTATGGTCAATGACACTTATGACGAAGTTTAGACGCCGTGACACAGCTGGCAATCTCTCATAACTTGAGTCACTGACAGCTGACACTCTTTTAATTGACAGTTTCACTCAACAGATGGCATACTCATGCATGAAATGTGGCAGAGATTCTCTTTGTTCTTTCTTATCATACACCATGGAGTCAGTGCAAACATTGAGCCCTGACTGCTCTTCTGTGGGAATAAAATATATGGTGTAATCACCACAATTAGCATTTCAACTGGTCTGGTAATATAGTGTATACACACAGCCTATTCCAGTGAGCTCAAACACAAGGCCTGCAGGCAACATCAGACCTGATATTTCATTATATGAGGCCCTAACATTGATTTTATTGTAATTACAAATTATGGCCCCCACACACAGGTTTGAAGATTACTTCTGCAATTCAAAGAATTAAAAACTGCTTTTCACCATGCAGCATAAAGGTTCATAGCCCTGGTTGGTTACACAAAATACAGATCACCAAAAAGAGAACAAGGAAGTAAAGTTTAAAATTAGATAACTGTAGTTCAGTTTTGCTACTAAAATCAATAAATGTTCCTAATGGCCTGTAAAATTTAAAAAAAAAAAATTAATCTGTTTATTGCTTAAAATGACATGTGACATGACATAATTTTCAAAATAATTCATTTGGTCCATCTACAATTGCAGTTTGAGACCTCCAGTTTATCCATTATGCCTTGTTGTTTTGTACATTAACGACGAAGCAACAGATATGAGCATGCACACCCTCAAATAATCCCCGCTGTAAACATCTGCATAACACAAAAGAAAATTATATAACAGCACCCTCTCAAATATCCACTCAGGTACCCCATCTAGTATTGAACTCAGCACCTTCCAGACTTGGTTGTACACACTATGGTGTTGCATACTCAAAATGGTGTTGCATCAAGCATGAGCACCACAGATTGCTCACATACCTAGTTTTCCTTGAAACAAACATGTTCCCCTCAGTAACATACCTGCAGTAACACAAATGTGTGCCTAAAACTTAGGCTACCGAGGAGGAATGGTTCCACTGACCACTGTTTGGAAGGTCGAATGATTTGTAGCACATCCAGGACATGTGTGTAGTAGGTCATGAATGAAGAGATCACATTCCAGGCAGAATATTTTTCTACATGCCTCACATTCATAAACCTGCAGAAGTAAAATAAATAATGATTATGTCCATTGTTAACAGGATGTGCCTTGTAACTGTTCTTTCAGCATCCTTCCACACCACATACTTGCATTCATGTGACATCACAAGTTATTTTAAGCCTGAACACTATACTGAGAGCTTACAGAAGAGTATAAGGCTACAGATATGACATTTTCAGTATTTATTTCAGTCTGCTTAAGTTCATAAACCCATTGTACTCTGAAGATGGAAGCAGCAAGCTCATCCAAAATGTCAGCAACTATTTACCTTTCAACATAGTGTCAATCCCAGAAAAAATGAGCCATCTTCATCAATACTGCTGTGAGAACCTCAAATCTCAAATCTTGTATAGCGCCATCCATGGTCTTTATCCAGTGGATGGGTTAACGGGGCTGGCAGATGGGCCTACTTGGTATGATGTAGTGCCAAGTGGTGGGTGTTTGGAACTTCACAGTGACAAGGTCAGCTGTACTTATGGAAGCGGAGAGAAGGACTATACCAAACATGATGCTGTCACTGCATTAGTGACTCACTCCTAGTCTATCTGTTTGAAAATTCCACTGGCCAAAAACCATGCTCAGCACTGTACATGATGAAAGCAATTTTTCCACCTACTTAGAATATTTCAAGAAACCACAAAACAATAAAACCATAATAACGCTAATTGAGATATCAATGGAATGCTGCATGCACTGGTTAATGGTTCACAGATTACACACATCTCTTTCACAAATGTGGAGGTCCAGGGGGAGAGAGTCCACTGGAAGGGTTTGCACATACAAAGTCACAAAATTTAGTCACACATGATATTCTTCAGCATTCAACCTTACAGGCATCTCCCCTTACTAAAATTGCTCTCTTTAGCATACTGATCATAGCAGTGTGTGCCATCTGTCTCAGTGCTCAAAGTTCCATATTTCTTTTATGTAAATGCAACTCTTCATTAAAACTTTTGTTTAATCTCTATTCTACCAGGGTGGCTACTGGATTTTTTGCGTGGCTTATGAAATTCATAAACACAAAAATTTCCTTCTTGCGTGAACATACAAAACCATATAAAATGAATTTGTATGGGTGTTTTCCTACATGTTTGCATATGCAAATGCAGGTAGTTACAAGGTTAAATCACGGCCTCAAAGTGTGATGAGTGAAAAGTGATGTAACCACAGTTGTGCAGAAACTAACCTCTACTTCCAGTACATTCTTGTATTTGCCAAGTACGGATTTTTGCACATTTTCACACGGTGAAAATTTTCAGCAGCATTATCTCTAATGTTGAAAGCATACTTACGTGCTTATCATGTTCACCAAATCTTTTCTGGCATGCAAAACACAACTCAGTCTTGTCTTTCATATCTTTATATTCTAGTTCCTTGAAATTTTCAACTGGAAACAAATGGTGATAGGATCTGGCGAGATGTGGTGCAGACACTAACGTCAAGCCACAAGCCTTGCACTCTACAGGCAGTTCACAATACTTGCTGCAGCACTGTGGACAGAAATATCCTCCACTATTCAGTCTACTGCCTTCTCCATCTGAAGAATCCATGTGGCTGAAACATAACACACTTATGCTATAATAATTTTATCTGACTTGGTACAGATTACGAAGACACGCGCAAGATGCAGCCAATTTTAAGACACCTACCTCTGCTTGACTTCGAGCTTGGTGACACAAATATGAGTCACAAACAGTTAAGAGACATGGCATGATATACTTTTGGTCTCATTACAGAAATGTGTGTTTCAATGTTAATAAGTGAATACTGCAACCCTTAGTATTGTGACACAAGGTTCTGTTACTCCTTATAAGTGTACTTGTTTGGTTACCAACATTCTGACAGTAACTACTACCTTTCCAGCTCAAATGTTGCCTTCACATCACAGAAGACTGTAAACTTAGCACATTACCATTACACCTCAAATCTCATTCTCTTCTCCCTGCTTGTAACAACCCTTCCTGCATTGAATTTGCTATATGCACTGAAATATATGATAAAATGTTATATCTTTAAACAAATAATTCTTAACTAGTGAAACGCCCTTCATTGATTCCCTTCCACTGATATGCTCCTCATTCCTGACAGACAATGATGTCACGCTTTCACTGAGTGTGCATGCTACGAACTTGCGAGCAATTAGAAGACAACTTAGCACAGTGAACGTATTATTAACATTTTAGCACCAACCATATAGCCAAACAATGTTTACACAATTGTTAACAAAGCAAAATGACTGCTAGCTCTCAGTTACAGCAGTCTGAAACCATCCGTATACATTAGAATGACAACTGCGTGTAATACCCACATCTGAAGTCCCTGCCATCCATCATAAAACACATAATAGAGGTCCGTTCAAGAAACCTTCACTGAGGGGTGGAAGGTCCTTGCACCAGAAATCTTTAATTTTGAATAACCTGTGAGCAACCGATAAAAGAAATAATAGTCTAGCTGGTTAATTCCTATAACGTACAGCAACAAGAAGTACGAGTACTCATAATGCAACACACGGTGCAAGGGCAATTGCCTGACAGCAGCAAACCTTGAACCCATGGTGGCAAAAGAAGTTTTAATACTGACCAACAAGAGTTTGATGCTCTCATTTGGGTAAATACTTTAACCATGAAGGTACATTCCAATATATGAAAGAAGAGTCTGAATTTGTGAGTCAGGTTTACACCATACCGGGTAGTCCTTACAAGAATGTGCATATAGTTCATCATTAATAGACGAGGAGGAAAGGTGTTTACTGAAGCGCGCTACTGATCGGATCAATAGGCAGTTATACCAATTCACAGATATACCATCTAATTCTTAAAACAGTTAACCGGACTCCATGAACAGAAAGACAGTGGTAATATAGTAGATATTCAGATGTAACCAACAAGAAACTGTACCAGATTCAATGAACTCCACCCCTATCACAAAGATGTCTCACCTACATACTGAGCTAGAGAGGGGCACAAAATGTGAGAGTGTACAGCCATGAACAAGCCTTCATACAGTGCACTGCAGAAGGCACTGAAGGTCAACTCAAATGACTCTCCAGTTACAGAGTCCCCTTGCACAGCACTATAACATATGGTCACCTCCTAATGACTTCAACAATGGTGCACCCTGTTCAACTGAACAGAAAGGCAAACTGTTTAGTCAGTCTGTTCCCTCCAAACCCTCCTAACCCTTCGTGAACTCCTGAAGTAAAATTCATAACCTTTCAACACAGTCTATCAAATGGTGTGCCTAACTTCTTGAACATGTGGTTGTTATTGCTTTCAGTGTAGTCCTGTGTCTGGAATAGTAAAAGATGCAGTGCCCCTGGACCATGTCACAAGTGGTCACTGGCATAACAATATGCGTATTCATCACATCAAAATAAAACAAAAAATTTGAGGGAGGAAGTCAAACTCAACGCATATAAAGGAAAGTTTCAGGGGCACCTATGAGTAATCCTGGGGCACTGTGATAGGGTTTGTGACGAAGTGAAATGCAAAACACACAGCCCTCTTGCAAAAGCAATGGTTACAGATGCAGCAAAGGAGCACAAGAAGGAGAAGGAGGAAGAGGAGGAGAAGTGCAAGAAGATAAAATATAAAAACAAGAGGAAGAAGATGAACAAAAGCAGTAACCAGTTAAAGAAGGGTACTGACCTGTTAACCTCCCCAAGGAAAAAACAATATTCGTGTCTTTGTTGGGCCTCCAGCAGGACTGCAAAAAATTATGCATGCAGTACACACATAGACAGCTCTCCATCAGGTACGTCGACACTGTGTTTTACAGATATCTAGTCAGCTGTTGGCAGAACAGACTAACTTACATTATCAACAGCACTGAGACAAAACGCTACAAAACTGCTTTCCTGATATTACAAGGGTAAATCAAAGAGTAAAGGCAATTTGTAAATTAAGCAATTAGCAAAAGCAATAGCAGCCAATGGAATGTAACCACTCGTCACCAGATTCCGACAGGTTTGAACAGGCATCGCACAGCACTCCACTGTCATTCTGGCTGAAGCGTTGCCTGCGTAAACATGGACGTTCCACTTTTTTATTGCACCATCCTTGAACAATGTGCCCTAATAAAATTCCTTTGGGCAGAACGGGTCAAACCCGGTGATTTGAACTGAAGAATGTCAGCACAGTATGGGAGCATTAACAGTATGAGTCAGGGTAATGTTTATGATTGGGTAGAAATGTTTAAATCCAGAAGAACAAGTGAGTATGACAAAGTTCATGGTTCCCAACAAAAAAATAAAGTTCAGAAGTTTCCCTTATGCTAGAAGATCTCGCTGAACTTCTTCTGGGATAGAAAGGGTCTTATTTGAAGCACTTTCAAGAAAAAGGAAAAACTGTTTACAGTGCAACTTACTCAGCTGTGCTTCACAACAAAAGAAGAGGACTGCTATCCAAAACGGTTCTCATGCACCATGAGATAGACTACTCCCATGTCGCAGCTGCAAACTTCAAAACCTCTAGTCTGAGGTTCTACCACATCCA